>MDSW01018901.1_pt1 | contig 28779 bp, 24 predicted proteins | sample 811171 | NCBI WGS metagenome assembly MDSW01 (sample SAMN05326641, study PRJNA326480) | marine metagenome | isolation source: seawater | place: Atlantic Ocean: North West | collected 2012 | reverse complement strand
AGCATCCTCTCTGGGGATAATTTCATCTTCTAGGGGAGGAAATCCTTCAGGGTCATTCCATATAAAAAGTAAATGGTTTTCTTCGCAAACAGGCCAGCTCCTAATCCTTGCATTTTTAGGAATTTTTTTAGCATAAGGGATATCTAAGCACATTCCCTCTGCACCCCATCCCCAATCATGATAAGGGCACCTTACGACATCTCCATCAACTTTTCCCATCGTCAAGTCCCCGCCCATATGAGGACAGGTGGCCTCAAGAACGACTGCATCACCCTGAGAGTTTCTAAAAACCACAATACGCGTTCCAAAAGCCATAATTGCTTTAGGTTTATCATCGAATGAAGTGCTCAACCCTAAACAATGCCATCCTCTAGCATATCTATCAGGGGGAGGTGTTTGATCTATTTGTCTTAGTGGTATTGAATTCATAAATGTTCCCTTTTATTTAATTTAAAGCATTAGATTTTCACTCTCAACTCCAAGAAAACTTGAACCATAATCCATTGCAAATGGATCAGAGATATTTGCAACGTGAACTTGAGTCATCATAATGTCTAAAAACTTGTCAGTAATCTCACTGCCTTGATAAACAGTTGAACCTCCGCTTGCTTTCACTAACTTTAGAGCGCCAGCAACACATCTATCATTCACTGTGCTTACTTGATATCTATATCTAACCCTATCATTGATATCAATGTCTTGGGATTGATTAACTGAATCCATCATAGATCTCATATTTGCTTCAATGTTATGCCATAGCTGATCAATTTCAGTTGAAATTTCAGATGCTAGAGTTAATGTTGCAGGGTTTGTTTTTGCTTCAACTCCAAAGCTAGAAACCCTTTCTTTTGCTCCAGCGATAAATGCATCTAATGCTCCCCTATAAGCGCCTAAAGCAGGAATAGCCACTGCATGTGTAAAAATCTGCCCAAATGGAACTTTATATAAAGGGCCTTTATTAGTCTTATCTGGATTTTTATTTGCAAATGCATCTTTTAAATAATGAATTCTGTGGGCTGGAACAAAGATATTATCTACTTTAATTCTTTTGCTTCCAGTTCCTTTTAAGCCATACGTATGCCAATTATCTATGATTTCATAATCTTCTCTTGGTATTAGTAATGTTACAAAGCTATCAAGGCCTTGTGAAGGATCAAGAATTGCTCCACCAAAAAACCAATCACAATGATCGCTCCCCGAAGACCAATCCCACTCACCAGAAACAATAAAACCATCTCCCTCGGGTTTCGCTAATGCTTTTGGAGCATAAGAGGAAGAAATAAGAACTGAATTATCTTCACCCCATACTTCATCTTGAGCTTTTTCATCAAAGACAGAAATTTGCCAGTTATGAACTCCTACAGTTGCATATACCCATGCAGATGGCATACACGCCTCTCCAATGATAGATGTAACTTTGTAGAAAACAATTGGATCCATTTCATATCCACCCCATCGTTTGGGTTGAACAATTTTAAAAAAACCAAGATCTTTGAAATCTTGGATAGTTTCGTCTGTAAGCCTTCGTAATTTTGCAGTTTCTTCTGCCCTACTTTTAAGGACGGGTTTTATATCTTGAGCTCTTTTATATAATTCTTCTGCTGATGGAATTGTATTTTCTGTCATCCTATTAAACCCCTAATAATTAATAATAAAAAACATGTATATCAATAATATACATATTGTTTATTTTTTCAAAATTATAAATATCCCAAATAACCTTATAAGGAGATAATTATGAACTTTTTATAAATTGAGTTGTCACAGTAATAAGTTGGTTAAAATTTTCCTCTAAAATTTTCCCTAAGGCCAACCAGAGCGGGTTAGCCATGCCCGCTTGCACTTTTAGACCAATCTTCTACTGAATGTTTGGATTTGTATTTATATTCTGAATTTCTTTAATTACTCCCTCCCAAATTAGCCACTCTTCAGTATTTAGATTAGCTGCATATTCAGCGGCTCTTAACATAGCAATGGATTCAGCATCTTCCCCATATTGAGAAATAAGATCCATAGCAATTTGGTAATTGGGGTTTTGAGAATTCATTTCAATAGCATTTTTATGAATGTATTTCCTTCACAAGGCTTCATAGACAAGGTATTTTAAACATATCAAATTATAAGTAAAAATTTAATGAACGTTTTCTGGTTGCAAGATTCAAAAACTGGGCATCTCAAACAAGTGCAGGCTCTTTTAGATCAACTAAAAAAAGAGATAGAACTCTCGATAACTCCTATTAATTTCTCCAATCAAGAAAGTTTGCAAGCAATGCTTTCTAATAAGAATGAATTAGATAGCCCAACTATACTTATAGGTGCAGGTCACGATGTTTACTCAAAAATTCTTCAGGGGAAAAAATACTTAGAAGAGCGCACTGACCAGGAAACCTTTTCAATTGCTGTACTTCGTCCAAGCTATAAACTAAATTCCTTTGATTTAATTGTTGCTCCAGAACATGATTTTCGTAAAAGAAATCTTCCTAAAAATGTTATTTTATTTAAAGGTTCTCTAGCAACAACATCTCATACTCCAATTGATGAAAGTAAGGCAATAATAGCTGTTGGAGGGCTAAGCAAGCATTATAAATTTGATCAAGAAATTTTTATGAAGCAGCTTCACTATATTTTAAGCCTGCATCCAAAACATAAGTTTACAATTTTTAATTCTCGAAGAACGCCTGATGCCCTTAATGCAAAGATAGAAAATGAGCTTGATAATTATCCTAATGCAAAATTTATTCATTTGAATTCGCCAGAGTCTAATATATTTCCAGCAACCCTAAATGAATCGGCTTTGAAATTTGTAACTCCTGATAGTTCAAATCTTGTATATGAAGCGCTATCTGCTAAAGGGGATACCTATTTAATACAAATAGAGAGCTCTAAATACAGATGGATTTTTGGTAGTAAGAAAATAAGAGAGTCGATGCATGAATTAGTGAATTCAAAGCGAGTTGGTGTAGTAAGCATATTAAATAAAAAAGGTGGGGTAGATATTTCTAAAATTGAAAGTCCTTCTCCACATTTTGAACCTTTAGCGGAAGTAGAAAAAGTAGTCTTTTCTATAATGAAATTTATCAATCATCGAAAATGAAAATTGCTCATTTAATATCAAGCAAAATCTTTGCAGGAATTGAACAACATGTTTATGAGCTGTCATCATTCATGTCTGATACATCTGATCAATTTATTATTTGTGATGAAGAGATACATCATCATATGGATGGAGTTAAAACTACTTCTTTAAACATCGGTTCAAGATATTCTCTCTTCAATACATACAAGATAATTAGGTTTCTTAGAAAAAATAACATTTCAATTTTGCATTGTCACGGTGCCAAAGCCAGCACTATTGGGAAGGGAGTAAAAATTTTTAGCAGTATTAAAGTTGTCTGTACGATACATGGTCATAAAAAAAATAATTTTGCTTTTAAAAATATCGATTCTGTAATCGGAGTAAATAAAATGTTAATAGATAATATTCCTAACAGTTCCTACATCTCTAATTGGTTTAATCCATCTCATTCAGGAGAACGATCTTCTCGCAGTGGGCCCATCATCGCTATTGGTAGGCTTGAAAAAGTGAAAGGCTTTAATCAACTTATTGAAAGTTGGGTAAATATTAATGAATGTCTAGAAATTATCGGGCCTGGACCAGAAGAAGCTTCGCTTAATCAGCTCATCCAAGATTTAAATCTTCAGGATCGCATTAAAATTATTACAAATCATGATTACAACTCAATTGAAAGTAAATATAAAACAGCAAGCGGACTTATTGTATCCAGCCTCAGAGAAGGAGGTCCCAGAGTTGTGCTAGAAGCCATTAATCATGAAATACCAGTGCTAGGATCAAGAGTTGGAATCATTCCTAATTTAATTCCTAACGAATGCTTATCGGAGCCAGGCAATCAAGAGAGTTTACAAATTCTGCTAGAAGAAATGGTTCCTCTTTTGCCACAATTAAATATGGAAGGTATAAAGGCAGCTTTAATTGAAAATTATTCGGTTGCAAGTGCTGCCAAGAAAACAAAAGAAATTTATGAGGTTTTGGTTAAAGCCAGCTCATAAACATTCATCGTTGCATTAACCAGAGACTCCTTTGTGAATTGTTCGGGTATAGATTCGGGTACTGAAGTTGCTAAAACTTGCTCAATTTGTTTAGCAAGCATTTCTACATTCCCATAATCAACTAAGCCAACTGGATTAATCGAGTTAATAGATTCTTTGACGCCACCTCTATCCCAACCCATAACATGACTACCACATGCTGACGCTTCAATAATTGTTCTACCAAATGGTTCAGGTTTAGATGATAAATTCATAACGATGTCTGAGATTTTATAGACATCAGCAATATCTGATCGAGCGCCACAAAAAGTAAGATGATCAGTAAGATTTTTTTGTTTAATCAATGTCTTTAAAGAATTGAAATAGTTTCTTTTATTAGCAGCAACGGGACCTGGAATGATTCCATGAAACCTTGACAAATCAATATGAGAAAAAAGATCAATAAAACTCTCAATACCTTTCCAGCTAGTTATTCTGCCTGGCAGATTAAGGATAATTTTATTTTTTGTTTGAGGGAACTCATTAAACCAAGTTTTTTTCCATTCTTCGCTTAACGGTGATCTATTAAATTCCTCAAGATCACACCCTCGATATATCAAATGCAAATTAGATTTATCTACAGAATAGTTTTCCTTGATATAGTTTTTTACAGTCTGAGAAATAGCAATAATTTCATCTGCATAAGACATAGATTTACTATAAAAAGGCTTGCTATATAAACCGTGAAATGTAGATATGACTATGGGTTTTTTGCCCTTAAAATTTTTTAGCGCAAAGTAATTTATCCATGCTGGAAATCTTGATCGAACATGAACTATATCGGGTTGAAACTCTGAATAAATATTTTTTAAATTGTTAATTTGCAATAAAGCTCTTATATTTTTTTTTGCTATGGGAAGCTCGTAATGTTTTGCGCCATGGTTATTCAACAAATTGACAAGTTGCCCGCCTGCAGAGATGACTGCAGAATTATGACCAAGTTTAATAAGGTGATCAGAAAGATCTACTGTACCGCGCTCAACACCACCGACTTTCAGTTCGGGAAGCAATTGAATAATTTTCATATTTTATTCGTATCGAAGGGCTACTGCTGGCTCTAATTGCGCCGCCTTTCTTGCAGGCCATATACCAAAAAATAATCCAACGCATGCCGAAAACATGACTGAGCCTAGAATAGCTGAGAAAGGTATTGTGAACACCCAATCTTGAAAAATTGTTACTAAAAAATATAAGCTAGATCCAAAAATAACCCCAATAATCCCGCCGATAATACACAAAGTGACAGCCTCAATAATGAATTGAAGAAGTATTGCTTGTTGAGTAGCGCCCAAAGCTTTTCTTAAGCCTATTTCTCTTGTCCTCTCAGTCACAGACACTAGCATAATGTTCATTACGCCAATGCCGCCAACCATAAGACTAATACCGGCAATGCCTATCAATAAAGCTGAAAAAATTGCGGTGGCTTGTTTTTGCAAATCAGTAAACTGTGACCAATCATTGATTCTAAAATTATTCTCCTCACCTGGGCCTATGTCATGCTCCCTTCGAAGAACTCTTTCAATAGAGATCATTGCCTCTTCAGGTGTATAGGTATTTGGGACTTCCACACGAATTGAATCAACTCTGTCTCTTCCAAAGACTCTATCGGATGCTGTTAAGAGTGGTATATAAATTTGCTCATCGGGATTGGACCAGCCTGTGGACCCTTCAGATTTAGTCACTCCTATGATCTTAAAAGTCACACCACCTAGGTCAATCTCCTGCCCAACCAAAGCCTTTGAGGATGTTTTGAGCTCGGTGCCAACGCTTGAACCAATGACTGCCACTCTTTTCCTGGCCAAATCATCTCTTTCAGTAAAAAAAGCTCCTTTATCAATTTCATAGCCTTGAATACTCAGATAAGTTTCTCTGGCACCAATTACTGAAATACTAATACTCTCATTTTTATATTTAAGAGATTTACTGCCTCGAATTTCTGGAGATACTCTCCACTTTATCTCCTCATCTTTAATTAACGCGTCGGCATCAGAAATAGAGAGTGGTGCCGCGCTTATTTTCTGACTACCCCTGCCGCGAGATGGATATACAGATAACGTGCGTGCAGATAAGTTAGTGATTGAATCATCGATTGCCCTTTGGGCACTTGATCCAATGCCGACCATGGCAATAACTGATGCTGTACCTATCACAATAGCAATGGTTGTCAAAAGAGATCTTAGTAAATTAGCCCTAATGGAGTCCACTGCTGTAGAAATCGATTCTTGCAATACCATAAGTTAACCAAACCTACCTTTTACTCTTTCAGAAAATTTTTGCTGATACTTTATAAGGCCTTCGCTTGGAAGAACATATACAACCTCGTCATACTCAACACCTTGTTTAACCTCAACATAATTTAGATCTGTTTTTCCAATCTTTACCCAAGCAGGCACTGCTCCCTTCTTAGTTTTTTTAAGGACAATATATGCATCAAAATTTTCACCTTCAACTTTTTTGGTCAAAAAATTATTTAGCTCATCTTCTTTAATCCCAAGTAATGGAGCAACTGATCGAATATCCTTTCTCGTTCTCAAAGAGCCTGCTGGTAATGCTAGAGCAACCTCCTCATTTAAAATCTCAATCTCAACATCAGTATTCATTCCTATTAAAAGTAAATTGTCTTGATTTTCAATGTCTATTAGCACTGGAAAAGTTGTAACATTTTGATCAATTTTTGACATAGGTTCAATCTTAGAAACAACTCCTACAAATTTTTTATCCCTGTATGCTGAAACCTTTAATGTAACCTCTTGGCCAATAGTAATCTTGCCAATATCTATCTCATCAATTAACGCTCTAACCCTAACTTTATTTAGATCCGCCATCTCCATTAATAATGTCCCGCCACCCACAGCCGAGGTTGGCGAGGTGATAACTTGACCCACTTCAGCTGGCCTGCTGATAACAGTTCCAGCAATTGGCGATCTTACACTTGTATCATCTAAAGCTATGCGAGCATTTTCTAAAAACACCTCTGCTCTTACTAGCTGAGCTCTTGCTGAAGAGAATGACTCCTGAGCATCTTCGAATGATTTATCTGAAATATTGCCTTCATCATGCAGTCTTTTAGACCGCTCAAATTGATTTTTAGCATTGCTCAAACGCACCTTAGCAACCTCAAGGTCTGCATTGGCTTGAGCTAAGGTATTTGTTGGAGTTCTTTGATCTATTCTTGCAAGGACCACTCCCTCATCCACATAATCTCCAATTTCAGCTCCTAAAAAAAGAATCTGCCCAGATGCCTTGGATTTAATTTCAATTGAGGAGATGGCCTCTACGGTTCCAGAAGCTTCAACAGTAAGTTCTAACTGCTGAGATGATGCTTCTTTTAAAGCATAGAATTTAAATTCCTCTTCTTCTTTTCCTCCACCACAACTAACAACCAATGCCATAGAGAAAATAATGCTGAAAGTTTTAATTATTGAGTGCTTCATGATTTTTCCTTTCTAGTGTCTGATTCTATCAAACCATCCTTAATAAATATTGTTCTTTGAGCTTCTGCAGCTACTTCATTCTCATGAGTAATGAGAATAATGGTTTGACCTTGTTGGTGAAGGTTGTGAAAAAGCTGCATCACATCATGTCCAGTTTGGCTGTCTAAGTTTCCAGTAGGCTCATCAGCAAAAAGAATAGACGGGTTATTAACCAGAGCTCTAGCTATAGCAACTCTTTGCTGCTGACCTCCTGAAAGTTCAGATGGCTGATGATCCATTCTTGATTCAAGTCCAACTTGAGAGAGAGCGTTTTTGCCTCTTGTTAATTGATCTTCTTTATCCACACCTGCATATTTTAAAGGCAACATCACATTATCAAGAGCACTGTTTCGTGCCAGCAAATGGAAATTTTGAAATACAAATCCAATTTCTTTATTTCTTATGCCTGCAAGTTCATCGCCCTCTAGCGTGCTAACTTCTTGATTATTAAGATGATATGAACCATCTGTGGGGCTATCAAGACACCCAATAATATTCATTAGTGTTGATTTACCAGAACCTGATGGGCCCATAATTGCTATAAATTCTCCTTGCTCTATACCAAAACTTACACCTCTCAAGGCTTCTACTGTTTGGGTGCCAAGCAAGTAATGTTTGGTGATATTTTTAACCTCTATAACATTCATTTTTGCTTACATAAAAATACAGGTATCTCTCTAGAGGTATTACTCTGATAGGTTTCATAGTCTGGATAGAATGAACAAATTAATGGCCATAACTCATCCTTTTTTTCTTTAGACACCTCTTCTGCTAGATAGTTCCCATGCCCATTAATGGTCGTAATCTTAACAGCTGGATGGGCCTTTACGTTGTAATACCAATTAGGATTCTTTGGCATGCCGCCTAAAGAAGCAACCAGTATTGGCATACCATCTTGATGGACATAAATTAAAGGAATGTTTCTTATTTTATTAGATTTAGCGCCCTTAGTCTCAACAACCATGATTGGAAAACCGCCCGGCCATTTATTCCATATTTTTCCTTTGCTAAGCAAAAATATAGATGCTTGAAATTTAGCAAAATATTTAATTATTAACTTAGCAGTATTCGCTTGCTTTGTAGTATATTTTTCAGACATGATTATATTGATGTAAAGTTTACTTTACATTAAAAACTATAGAATAAAAAGCTCGTAGGGTTTTTAATAATTGTTACTAGCTAGTAAAAAATAATGCTGAATAATCAAACTTTATTCAAATGAAGCTATTCCGGTTTGAAAATTCCCAAGAATTAGCGCATGCAGATCATGAGTGCCTTCATAGGTATTTACAGCCTCTAGATTCATAGAATGTCTCACAACATGATATTCATCTATGACCCCGTTTCCTCCATGCATATCTCTTGCCATTCTAGCTATATCTAGGGCTTTTCCACAGTTATTACGCTTAATAAGTGAGATCATCTCTGGAACCATTTTATCTTCATCAATCAGCCTTCCAACACGAAGAGCAGCCTGAAGACCTATAGTAATCTCTGTTTGCATATCAGCTAGTTTCTTTTGGATTAATTGCTTGCTAGCCAAAGGATTGCCGAATTGAACTCTATCTAATGTGTACTGTCTGGCTGCATGCCAGCAAAACTCAGCCGCACCTATGACCCCCCAAGCAATTCCATATCTGGCTAGATTTAAACAGGTAAATGGGCCTCTAAAGCTTTGTGCTAAGGGCAATACATGATCATCTGGAATAAAAACATCTTCCATGAAAACTTGACCAGTAATTGATGCCCGAAGCGCAAATTTTCCACTCATTGGTTTTGCTTCAAGCCCCTTAAATTCTTTTCTCGCAATGAATCCTCGTAATACTCCTTGCTCATCTTTAGCCCAGATTACAAAAACATCTGCAATAGGTGCATTGGTAATCCACGTTTTGGATCCATTTAATTTATAACCGCCTTCAACTTTCTTGGCTCTTGAAAGCATGCTACCTGGATCTGAACCAGCATCAGGCTCAGTTAAACCAAAACAGCCAACAAGCTCACCTGTAGCCATTTTTGGAAGTAATTCTTCTTTTTGCTCATCTGAGCCAAAATTATAAATTGCATACATTGAAAGCGATGACTGAACACTAAATGCAGATCGATAGCTGGTATCAACTCTTTCAATTTCTCTCGTGATCAAGCCATAAGCAACATAGTTAATTCCAGCGCAACCATAACCTTTTATCGTTGCTCCCAAGATACCAAGGTCACCCATCTCTCTCATAATTTCAGGATGAAAAATCTCATTTCTATTTGATTCTACAATCCTCGGCATCAAAGATTTTTGACAATATTCTCTAACGTTATCTCGAATCATTCGCTCTTCTTCTGAGAGTTGATCGTCAAATTTAAATATATCTTCCCAATTATTTTCCATAAGTCTTTTACCAAAAAAAAAGCCTGAAACTTAGTCAGGCTTTTAATTATATTCGAGAATTAGAATTTATAGTATAAATCCATTCCTATTGTTCTTGGATGGCCATAAAAATCTAAAGTTAACTGACCAAATCCAGGCCCAAAAGGAATCATATTAACCACATAAGATGCATCATTAAGGTTTTTAATCCAAAATGTAAGATCTAGATTATCCATTGGGCTTGTCATCAATCTGAAGTCGGTAATATTTCTTTCCTCAACATGAGTTAAAGCTGACCTAGGGTCTGAGCTGCTATACGGGAATGCATTGTGCTCACCAACTCTTGAATGGTCCAATCTTACTCGATAGTTTCCAAAATCTTTCTCTAATGAAGCATAGATCATAGTCTCTGGTGCATATGGAAATAATTCAGGAGCAAACCCATCTGGAGCGACAACTGATTCGGTGTATTTGCTGTCTAAGCTTCCATAATTTAAGCTAAATTGAGTTGTATCATTGAGTAAAGCTACCATTTCTAACTCAAAACCAGATTGCTCCGCTGAATTATTTAGAACTACAGATGCTGCAGCTTGCTCAGCAGTAAAGTAGGCAACTTGCATATCTTCATGCTCATTATCAAAATAAGCAGCATTGATTGAAAGTCTGTTGTCCATGTAACGTCCTTTTAAACCAAACTCTACTGATTCAATAAGCTCAGGACCATAACCTGCTCCAGCCTGAACTGGGTTAGAAGCCTCAGTGTTATAACCTCCAGCCTTAAAACCATCTGCAGCTTTGGCATAAATATTTGTTGAATCGCTTAGCTGATGAGAGAGAATGAAGGTATTACTTGTATTGCTATCACTTCGTTTTTGATCAACAGTCCAGAAACCAGAATAAGATGCATAACCTTTTTTGTCTTCTTCAGTTTTTCTTGTTCCTACAGTGATATCAGTTCTGTCGCCAATATCAAATGTTGCTTGAGCATAAAAAGCACTTGCATCACCACCACCAGAATACTTTTGGTCAATAGAAAACCCACCAAGAAACCCTGATTGAGGGTTATCAGTAAATGCGTCATCATCAAATTGATAGTAACCAGCTACATAACTCATAAAATCGTTAGAGCCTGTAAGCTGAAGTTCAACAGTTTTAGATGAATAATTAGTATGTCTAGCTGTGTGGAATATATAATGAGGTGTTCCATCCATATCTAGTTGGTCATTCCAGTCAAGCTTTCGATCAGCTAAAGTAAGTTTTAGCTCACCTATTCCTGTTTGACGAGTAATTTTTAAATGGAATCCTTCAACAGTTGAAGTTTCATACATTTCATTATCTAAAGATGTATACCTATCTCTACCTAGCCTGTCATAAAAATGAACTGGAGCCACCCAAAGACCACCTGTTGCTGGAGAAGGACCAAACCCAAGCGCTCCAGCCCACCAGTCAGCCATATTTCCTAACTGAGGATTAGGGGGTGTGTTGTCTTGATCTGTCCAATCAAATGACAAATCTACCTCAGTTTTGTCGCCAGCATAATATAACGAAATCTTAAAACCTCTTGAATCAATTACATCTAGTTCCTTGGTTATAGGGTTTACATTATTTGGAATTACGCCAGGCTGTGATGCTGGTTGATAGGGGCCAGAATTATTTTTTACAAACCCATCTCTTGTTTTATTATGCAGTACGATCTTGGCAAAGATATCTTGTCCAATCTCATAATCAGCAATTAGACGACCTTGTTTTAATCCATAGTTACCTATAGTTAAAGCCCCTGAAACACCAGCGCCAGATGGTTTTTTGCTAATAAAGTTAACTGCTCCAGCAAGAGTGTTCCTTCCATAAAGTGTGCCTTGGGGACCTCTGAGAATTTCAACCCTTTCTAAATCAACTAAATCCCATATCCCACCTTGAGTTTTACCCATGTAAACGCCATCAACATAGGTACCAACAGACGGTTCCCAGGTTATAGCGGGATTCATCGCTACGCCACCTCGGATAGCTAATGATGCTCCAGTATTATTAGCGGGAGCTGGAAGAAGCATTACATTTGGAGCAATACCTTGTAAATCAACTACATTTTTAATGTTTAGATCTTGAATAGTTCCTGCTGTTACAGCTGTGACTGCAATAGGAGTATCTTGTAGTGATTTTTCAGTTTTTTGAGCTGTTACAACGACCTCTTCAAGAACTGCATCTGCAAATAACGAAGCAGATAAAAGAGTTAAAGGTAATGCAAAAAACGTTAATTTAAAATTATTCATAGTATCCCCCGTACTTTGATGAATGTCTTAATCTATAGTAGAGCAGAATTTGTTGGTATATGTCTAGTTTTTTTATAAAAAAAATATTCTTAAACCTTCTCAATTCGCAAGATTCCGAAGCGCGGAGAAGAAAATTCAATACTTGCCTTCTTTAGAGTTTTTGAAGCAATTTCGATCATTTTATTACTATTTCCACAAATAATTAATAACGGCAATTGATCTTGGTGTTGAAAGGTAAAATCTAAGATTTCATCATCTACATCATTATGCTTTATACCATGAAGATCTAAATGGGATATTCCCTTTTCAAGAAAGATTTTCATTGCTTATATGCGCTTTAGGATAAGTTTGTATTTACAGTCATAACATCCATGCGGCGCGCGTTATGATGATTGTAATCATAAACAATTTCATTTCCGAGACTAAGGTTAGGAAATCGTTTAAATAATTCTTTTAACATTACCTCAGTTTGAGAGCGAACTAATGTTACCCCAATGCAATAATGAGGCCCCTGGCCAAAAGATATGCTTTTGTCATGATCTCTTTGAATGTTAAATTTACGAGGATCATTGTATATAGATGAGTCCATACCAGCCGTGCTAGTAATAAGTTGAACCATTTGCCCTTTTTTTACATGATTACCATTAATTTCTAGATCTTCTGAGGCATATCTTGCTAAGCCTGTTTTACCAGATGATTCATATCTTAAAGTTTCAGATATGGCGCCCTGAACAAGACCTGGATCCTCTTTCAGACACTCAAACTCTTCAGGATGTTGCAATAAATTTTTAATTAAGTAGCTATGCAGGTCAACCGCTGTATCTGAACCAGCTCCAAGAACCGCCCCAACCAATGCACACATCTCTAAGTTTGATAACTTTGATCCCTGATCTTCAGCAAGAATTAAGGTTGATAAAAAATCATCTCCTGGATTGGCCCTCCTCTCATCGATCAGCTCATTAAGCAATGCTAATCCTTCAGGCACTCCCTTAATAGCGTCTTTTCTTTCTTCAGGCGTAAGCATAGGATTAATTCCCCTAACAACTCCATAAGCCAAGGAATCAAAAATAGGAAATTTGTCTCTGGGAATACCAACTAAACTTGCTATAGCTTGAGTTGGAACAATTTCTGCAATTTCTGCAGCAAAATTAAATGAATCTGGAGTCCCTATTTCATCAAATCTTTCTTTAACTAAAATTGTGAACCTTTCTTTCATTTGCTCCATAATTCTTGGTGAAAATGCAGGAAGGGCTAACTTTCTTAACCTCAGGTGATTTTTTCTATCAAGAAAAAATAGATTATTATTCATTAATTTTTCAAAAGCATCCATTTCTTCGACAGGTTTTTTTGGAGGAGCATACTCCCAAAGATTAAAATCAGTTGAGAGCCTTGTATCCAATAAACATTTGATTATATTTGCATGTCCTGTCACCAACCAGGCTTGCCAAGCATCAAATCGAGAAATGGGATACTCCGCACATAGCTTTTCCAGGGTGGGCACTGGATCATGAATAAATTCTTTTGAGGCTGGATTAAAAAAATGATCAACTGTTTGAACGCTCATGAGATATTTAATTAAAAAATATTAGGGTTGGGCAAATCACTTCGAGAAACAATTGAGTCAACTCGATCTTTAAATGCTTGTTCGCTTTTTTCATTGACTGGATTTATCCAGTATTTGCCCTCTTGGATTTGAGATAGGCAGAATGAGGCAACCTCTTCAGGCTCAGTAGTTTCCATCTCAATCCCCATGGAACTCATCATTTCTAGCATGTCCTCAACAGAAGAGATTGGATGCTCTGGTGCGTTTGGGTCTCTAGCTAATTCTTCAGGGCGGTTTCGTTCAGCTGAAAATAGTTTTGTTCTAACTGTATGAGGTCCTGGAAAAAGGATTGAAACCTTAACGCTTGCATCAGCTTGCTCAAGTTGAAGCTTTAATACCTCAGTGATACTAGAAACTGAAGCCTTAGAGGATGTGTAGATGGGTGTAGAAGGTAAATTGATAAATGCACCATTACCTGAACATGTATTAATAACTCTTGATTCCTCTCCATGCACTAACATTCCTGGAACAAATGCTTGAATACCATGCAACACTCCCATCACGTTAACACCATAGGCCCATTGCCAATCATTTGGTTTGGTATCCCAAATTGGTAATAGCTCTGCAGGCGCAACTCCAGCATTGTTAAAAAGCAAATGTACTGGGCCATGTTCAGTTTGACACCAACTAGCTAGATCTTGCATAGACTCAATATTTGAAACATCAGCAACCCTGCAAGAAACATTAAGAGATTGATTGGTTAGTAATGTGGTTGAGTTTTCCAGACTTTCTTGCTCAATATCTGTAAGAATAACTTTGGCGCCCTGCTTTGCTAAAGCTTCACCGATAGCAAAACCTACTCCAGATGCCCCACCAGTAACCACAGCTAACTTGCCATTAAAATCTTTCATATTAAATCCTTAAGCAGAATCGTATCTAGAATGCATAAATGGTACATAAGACATAGCATCTACCTCTTCCATGACAGATGCATTCGAAGAAGAGGTTCCTTCCTCCCAAACCAAAGAAACCATTTCTTTAACTGGCAAATCAACAACTGGATCTACGGGTGATTCTCTAAGTATGATCTCTCCATCAAGTTTGATATGAACAGATTGAGTTCTATGCATATTAATCTTTACTAATAAGGGATTTTGGTCAACTGCTTTATGCTGCTCGCATGATGGAAATACTTTAAAGCAATAAACATCATCAGTAAAAGAAGATGTGTCTAGAGATTCAGTGGTTTTTCCTTTTAATTCTATGTATGTAATTCCATGTCTAGTGACTGTTGCAACACAATCATCACCATCTTTTGATGCGGTTACATCTGCTATTTTCTTTGGCTCACCATATGTTTCTCTCCCGCCAACAACAACTCCCTCAGTTTCCATAGGCATAGTGATTTCATAAATACCTTCTTTACCTTTATACATACAATTAACCCCAAAGGTGGCAGCACCAAAATCCATACCTCCATTCAAGTCAACAAAGACTCGGGAAATAACTATTCTTACCATTGGATCAGCATGTGGTTCCAATGGTGCCGGAATTAATTGCTCAATAAGTCCAGGTTCAGTTTTATACCATGCTTTAATTGCATGCATATTTGCATCAAAAAATTCTAAGTTATTTTCTGCAGCTTCAATTAGCTGCTCAGGTGTTTTAACAAATCTAAGTTGTGTCATAATTTTTATCTCCCAACGTTTGCTTAATCATACATTTTCTAAAATATATTTAACAATAATATAACTCGTAATTTAATATGGTGCATTTATGAAAAAATGTGTTGATTCAAATAATTAATAGTGAAATCATGATAAATATCTATTTTTAAAAATGGCTTAAAACCAATATAATTTGTTTAAAGCTATTTAATGATTCAAGGAAGTAAAAATGCCAAAACAAGAATTCCCATTTCCGATGCCAAACGGATGGTTTTGCGTGACCAGAAGTCATGAGTTAAAAACTGGAGAAGTCCTATCTCTAAAATTTTGTGAAAACGAGGTAGTTGCTTTTAGAACTGAGAGCGGGACTCCGACTGTATTAGATGCATTTTGCCCTCACTTAGGTGCTCATTTAGGCGAAGGAGGATGTGTGCGAGGTGAAACTATAGAATGTCCTTTTCATGCATGGAGATGGAATGCAGATGGAACATGCGCGGAAATCCCCTATGCCAAAAATTTTCCTCCAAAAGCCAAAGAAACTAGAATTTTTAATTATCCAGTTGTTGAAGTTAATGGATTTATTTGGGCTTGGCATCATCTCCACAAAGAAGAACCAACATGGGAGGTTCCAGTAATAGAAGGCTTTAATGGTGACGATGAGAAATGGGGAAAAGTTTATCACTACGACTATAACATCAACACTGTCTTGCAAGAGATAGCTGAAAATGACGTGGATCAAGCTCACTTCCCAAAAGTACATGGCTCTCCCAGCTTACCTGAAACTGAAGCAATCACTGAGGGAATATATAAAAAGACAATCGCAGAAACATTGATGGATCCCAGCAATGACAGTGTTTCAGAAGAATTTAAAGTGAAAGATCATGGGATGTTCACCACTACTTTCACAAGAGAGTCATGGGGCTTAGGAACAGTTGGATTGAAGATGATCAATCTGCCACCAAGCGGAGGAGAATTCATAATGGTCAACGCATCGTGTCCAGTTGATAATTCTAACTCTATCTTACGTTGGTCAATGAGAGTCTCAAAAGATATTGAGGATGAGCTTGGCATGGCAATTATTGATGGGATAGCAAATGGTGTTTTGGATGATATGCCTATTTGGGATAATAAAAGTTATGTTGCTGATCCAATCCTATGCGACGGAGATGGACCAATTAACAAATTTCGTAAATGGGTCAGTCAATTTTATTCAGAACCATTGCAGAACTGATCATTGGCTAAAGTACATTTCTTTTACTCTACAATGAATGCTGGCAAATCAACTGCTTTGCTTCAATCTAATTACAACTATAATGAACGAGGCATGGAAACACTACTGTTCCTTCCAAAAATTGATGCGGATAGCAATAATGGAAAGATACACTCGAGGATTGGATTAACAGCTGATGCAAATTCAGTTGATGCAGATTTCAATTTCTTTAACTTTGTATCTCAAGAACAAATAAAAAAAACTGTTAGCTGTATATTAATTGATGAGGTTCAATTTCTTACAAAAGAACAGGTTAGGCAGGTTTGCAAAATCAGTGATGAATTAAATATTCCTGCGATGTGCTATGGAATCCGAACCGATTTTCAAGGCAAGCTATTCGAAGGAAGTTCAGAATTACTTGCACTTGCAGATAATTTAATTGAATTAAAAACCGTTTGTGATTGTGGTAGAAAAGCCATTATGGTTGTAAGGCTTGATGAAACAGGAAAAGTCGTTACAGATGGTGATCAGATAAAGATTGGGGGCAATGATACTTACAAGGTTTATTGCAGAAAACATTTTAGAGAGCTAACTAGATTAATTTAATTAACGAACACCTCTTTTAAATAATTTTAATCGTGCATAAGAGGGATCTTCTTTATCCGGACTTCCAATATCAGCTCCCTGGATCATAGAATGAGTTAAATTTACTTTTGAGGGATCATTTACATAGACCCAATCAGCATCAACTGCCCTGCTTGAAAATTTCCACAAACCATCTCTTTTTTCATATTCATCAAAATATCTGCCTCCAATTAAAACATCATAATTTCCTTCTTCAGTTAAAACTTGATGGAAAGCAATAATATACGTTTCACCTTCAGCCTGTTCTCCGTTAAGTTTAATATTATGAGTGGTTACATTGTGATGCAGAATACCCATCGATTTTTGTATTTCGGGAAGAAGATCAATAAATTCCATAGCCTTGCCTTTAAAAAAAGACCCGTGGTCATCATAAGCATCCTCGTGATAAAGTGAGCGCATTAAACTGTTATCATGTCGATCAGCTGCTCTGCAGTATGTGTATACTAATTCCCTGATTGATTCCTTATCAAGGATTTCTTGAATTTTGCTATCTATATCACTCATACTTAATACCTTAATTAAAATCTTTGATTTAATATAAATGAAATTTTTTCTTTTTGAAAATTAACCAAATGAATCAACAAATTAAACATCCACTTCTTGCTTCTCCTGCTTATATAGGAAATTTAGAATTAAAAAATAGAATGATTATGGCTGCAATGGGTTCAAACTTTGCTTCAAAGGATGGTCATACTTCAGATCAATTAACAGCTTATTACGAAGAAAGAGCTCGAGGGGGAATTGGATTAATTATTTTAGAGACATCAGCTATCACATGGCCAGCAGGTGCATCCATGCCAAATATGATAGGTTTTTCCAAAGATGAATTTATCCCAAACCTTCAATTACTAACTCAGCGCATCCATCAACATGGCTCAAAAATAGCCGCTCAACTTAATCATAGCGGCAAAATAGCGCAAGAAGATGTTATTGCTGGAAGACCTATTCCAGTGCCCTCAATTCCAAAATCTGAGCCAAGTGATATGTTTGGTCTGCTTACTCAAGATGAAATTATGAACTTTATTAAAGCCGGTGGGCCAGATGGAAAAGGTCCGCGGTACCATGAACTTTCGATTGATGAAATCCAACAAGAAGTTCAGCATTTTGTTGATGCAGCAAAACGAGCTAAAGCTTCAAATTTTGATGCAATAGAGATTCATGCCGGTCATGGTTACCTTATTTCAAGTTTTCTATCCCCAGCGGTCAATAAAAGAACAGATGAGTATGGTGGAACTACCGAAAAAAGAGCAAGACTACTTGTTGAGATTATTGCTCAAATAAAAAAACAAATAGAAGACTTTCCAGTGCTGGTTAGATTAGATGCCAATGAATACCGTATAGAAAATGGCATAACTCCCGCTGATTTTTTAATTACAGCAACCTTAGCGCAAAAAGCAGGCGCTGATGCAATTGATATAAGCGCATATGGTAATACCAGTAAAGGCATAGCCTTTACTGAAGCCCCGCTTGTTCATGAGCCTGGTGGATTTTTGGATTTCGTTAAAATGGCTAAAAAAGAATTAACCATCCCCATCGTAGCGGTAGGCAGAATTGAACTTGATGTTGCAGAAAAAGGATTAAAGAATAATGAATTTGATTTTTTGGCTATGGGAAGAAAACTATTGGCTGATCCTGGACTTCCAAACAAAATTATTTCCGGCCAAGATCACCTCATTCGACCCTGCATTTATTGTTATATCTGCGTGAGTCAAATTTTTATTAATAAACCAATGATGTGTGCAGTAAATTCTCAACTTGGTAATGAGCATCGCAATGAAAATATTATTCATTCAACGGCTGACCAAAAGAAAATCTTGGTAATTGGCGCTGGTCCAAGTGGCATGGAGTCAGCAAGACTTCTTGCTATGCGAGGCCACCACGTTGAGTTATGGGAGAAAGATAAAGATATTGGAGGGACTGTCAGAGTTGCAGCATTAGCTTATGAACCAAATGGACATCTAATAAACTATCTAAAAAATTCTTTAGATGCACTGGGTGTTAAAATAAAATTGGGAACTATGGCAACGGCTGAGTCTGTTCAAGCCTTCAATCCTGATCATGTGATTGTGGCGGTAGGTGCAAATAGAGATGCGCCTACAATAAAGGGAAAAAATAGTAGAAATGTTTTTGATGGAGAACAGTTAAGAGGTTTATTATTCGGCTCAGATATTCATGCCATAAAGAAACTGTCATTCTTTCAACAATTAATTTTAAGAATTGGAAGAACTTCTCAACTTTTAAGAAATATCTCAGCGCTAAGGTTTCTGAGTAAAATCTGGATGCCTCTATCAAAAAATATTGTAGTGATAGGGGGAGATTTAGTTGGTTTAGAGTTAGCTGAATTTCTTGTTGAGAGAGGTAGGACTGTAAAGGTATTGGAGCCTAGTGGTTCATTGGGTCCTAACTTGAGCATCGTTAGGCGATCTAGAGTTGTGCATATGTTAAAAGAGCATGGGGTAGATCTATTAACTAATGTAGAAATTAAAGAAATTTGTGATCAAGAGGTAATTTTTGATCATAAAGAAACTGAAAAATCACTGCCAGCTGATCAAGTAATTATTGCTTTGGGAGCTAATGCTAATTTGGAACTTACTGATGAGCTCAATAGATTACAGCTTCCACTTACCTCAATTGGAGACTGCACATCTGTGGGTTATATTCACGGAGCCATAGCTGATGCAAGGATAGCTACACTCAATCTTTAACTTAGTTTCCTAAAGCTTCCTTTATTGCTGGATGGACTATTTTTCCATTTTGAATATTTAAACCATTCATTAGATGCTTATTTTCATTTAATGCTTGATTAACTCCTTTACTGGCAAGCTCTTGTATGAATGGCAAAGTAGCTCTATTAAGGGCGCTAGTTGCTGATAAAGGAACCGCTCCAGGCATATTAGTGACACAATAGTGCAAAACACCGTTTTCAATGAAAGTTGGCTCGTCATGAGTAGTAGGCTTGCTTGATTCAAAACATCCTCCCTGATCGATCGATATATCAACCAATACACTTCCTTCTGTCATATCTGCGAGCATGTCTTTAGAAACAACCTTAGGCGCCTCTTTCCCAACCACATATACAGACCCAATAACTATGTCTGATTCAGATATAGCTTCTTTTATGGCATCGGGAGAAGAAATAATGTATTCCATCCCCTCTTCACCAAACTCTACCTTTAACTCCTCTAATTTTGAATGATTGAGATCAATAATCTTAACTTGGGCTTGATTAGATTTAGCCTTGGATATTGCCTCTCTGCCTGCTACGCCTGCACCAATAACAGTCACTGTTCTAGGATCAAGATGGCTTAATAAAGTTCCCCGACCATTGTTTGGTTTAAGTAAGTGATATGATCCAACAACAACGCTTAATTGACCTGCAATTGCACTCATTGGAGCGAGTAATGGCAAAGATCCGTTATCAGCAGTAACAGTTTCATAAGCAATGCCTGTCACTCCAGTTTCCAATAGTTTTTTTGCTTGCGCAGGATCGCCCGCTAAATGAAGATAAGTAAATAGAGTAAGGTCATTTCGTAGATACTGAAATTCATTTTCTACTGGCTCTTTTACCTTAACAATTAAATCAGATAACTTATAAATCTCTGCGGCTGAGTCAATAATTTGAGCTCCAGATAATTCATACATTTGATTGGTAAATCCAATGGCATGACCGGCATTGGATTGAACGAAGAGTTGATGACCTAAATCACAAAGAGTTTTTATTGATTCAGGAGTAAGGCCAACTCTATGCTCATTATTTTTTACTTCTGTAGGCACGCCAATTTTCATGGTGCTAATCTACCATAAATTTTCAAAACTAGAGGTAATTAAATACTATAGGTTCATAACAAAACGTTATAAATAAATAAATAACACTGAAATTGGTGGAGCTAGGCGGGATCGAACCGCCGACCTCTTGCGTGCCACGCAAGCGCTCTCCCAGCTGAGCTATAGCCCCAAAAATATGGATTATATATCACCAATATCTGCAGAGTGAATAATTTGATATATTTAAGTCATGGAAATTACTGTGCCCTCCTCGCCCTCAAACCTTGGCGTCCGAATTGAAAGTCTTAATATTGGCAAGGTGCTATCTGATGAACATATTCAGAGTATTAGGCATCAGTGGGTAACCTATGGGGTGGCAATCTTTCCTGAGCAAAAATTATCTCTTGAGCAATACGAAAACTTTAGTCAATGTTTTGGCCCTTATGGAGAGGAACCTTTTTTGATTCCTATGAGGGAACATCCGCATATTGTTAAGCTGCATAGGAAAGCAAATGAAGATGCAGCTCACTTTGGTGGTGCATGGCATTCAGATTGGTCATTTCAGGTCGCTCCACCTTCTGCAACTATGCTCTACTCAGAAATCATTCCCCCAAAAGGCGGTGACACACTTTTTGCTAACACTGCAGATGCATACGATGACCTAACTAATGAACTGAAAGAAGAAATAAAAAATATGCGCTGTATTCATAGCGCAAAACTACCATATGCAAAGGATGGAGTTTATGCCACTGAGGGTAAAAAAAGAACAATGAAGATTCATACCTCTGATGAAGCAAATAAAACAATATCTCATCCTTTGGTGAGATCTCACAAAGAAACTGGACGCAAGACTCTTTTTATCAATCCAGTTTACACAATTAAAATTGAAGGCTTGTCAAAAGAGAGCTCTGATAGCTTATTATTTAAACTCTACATTCACATGGCACAAGAAAAATATATATATCGTCATAAGTGGGAACCAAATATGTTGATCATGTGGGATAACAGAACGGTCATACATATGGCGGAAGGCGGATATGATGGCCATGAAAGGTTGCTTCACAGAATTACAATTGCGGGAGATCAAACAGAGTAATCTGGTATATATACCGATGAAAAATAGACCAGTTCTTGTAGGCATAGGCTCTTTACAACAAAAGGGTTCGTTCGAGCAGCTCGATGAAGCCCTAATTTTAATGGAGCAAGCTACACTTGAAGCAATCGAAGATACTGACGCACCAGAAATCAAAAATTATATTGACGAAATACAGATTCCTAAAGGTTTTTGGGCTTACCGAGATCCAGGAAAATGGATTGCTGAAAAGCATGGTTTTTCCGATGCAGAAACAAGCGTAACAAAAATTGGGGTCTTGCAACAAAACCTTATCAATTCCGCTTGTAAAAAAATTATTGATGGTGAAATCAGAGCAAGCTTGATTGTTGGAGGCGAAGCAAGATTCAAAATGATCCAAGCGCTTAAAGAAGGCCTGCTCTATGAGGAAATGGCGTTAACTGAAAATCCAGATAATTATGTGAAAGCAAAAGAGGATTTATATGTAGCCGAAGAGATGGATGCACTAGGAATGATGGCGGTTGGCTACTATGCAATTATTGAGAGCGCCATGCGATATAAAAATCAAAACAGCTTAAGGGAGCATGAAAACTTTCTTGGTAACTACTACGAAAGATTTTCTCAAATTGCTTCAAAAAATCCTCATGCATGGAATAAAAAAATTTACACAGCCGAAGAAATTAAAACTCCTTCAGAAAAAAATCAAAGAATTGCCTATCCATATAATAAGCTCCACAACACCAGCTGGAATGTTAACCAAGCATCAGCATTGATCTTAACGAACGATGAAATTGCAGATAAGTTAAAAATTCCCTTCGACAAGAGGGTTTATCCCCTGGTATCAAGCGAAACTAATCATATGATTGGGGTTATTCAAAGGCCGGATCTTACAAGCCCAGTTGGATTAAAGCTCGCTACAAAATATTTACTAGAAACAGCTGCTAAAAATAATGTAAAGCCTACTTTTTATGAACTCTACAGCTGCTTTCCTATTGCAGTTCAATTATTTGCTGAGACCTTAAATATTCCAGATCATATTGATAAAACAATCACTGGTGGAATGCCATTTGCTGGAGGACCCTTAAATAATTATATGTTACATGCTACAGCTCAGGTCCTAATGAAAATTAGAGAGAATAACTCTGAAGTAGGCTTAATCACTGGGGTTTCAGGAATGATGACTAAACAAGCTTTAGCAATATGGGGTAAAAACCCAGCAATGGATTTTGAATCAATGGATGTAACGGCAGAGGCAGAAAAACTAGAAATTCCCGTACCTATGTCACATTTAAAAAAGGGCGATGCAACAGTAATTGGTTGCACCACTCTATACGAAAAGTTAAATCCTGTTAAAGCTGTTTTTTACGCTGAAGATTCACAAGGCCATCGATTAGTATTAACATCAAATGATCAAACAATTATTAAGCAAGTAGAGGAAGAAGAATGCATAGGTCTAAAAATCAATTTTTCAAACAAGCAGTTTGTAGCATTTGGCTAATTGCCTCATTGCAGACACAAGCAGATTCAAGTCTAAATAAAAGTATTAACAAGCATCAAGATACTTTTGAAACTGCTGCAATGAAAATCTGGGATTGGGCTGAGGTTGGATATCAGGAATATAAAAGCTCGGAACTTTTAAAAAACGAATTACAAGCTAGTGGGTTTTCAATTCAATCAGGTGTTGCAGAAATTCCAACAGCATTTATTGCCGAATACTCAAATGGAGGTCCAGTCATTGGGATTTTGGGAGAATATGATGCTCTGCCTGGTTTAATGCAAACAGCTTCGCCTTTTAAAGAAATTAAGGCTGGTGTTGATGCAGGGCATGCTTGTGGGCATCATTTATTTGGAGCAGCTTCAGCCTGGGCTGCTGTAGCAATAAAAGAATGGTTGGTGAGAACTAAAACAAAAGGCACTATTAGGTTTTATGGCACTCCAGCAGAAGAAGGCGGTTCAGGAAAAGTGTATATGGTCAGAGCTGGGTTATTTGATGATGTTGATGCTGTGCTTCATTGGCATCCAAGCAGCTCAAATGCAGCAAATGCAGAATCCTCTAATTCAAATAAATCTGCAAAATTTAAGTTCCAAGGTATTTCTGCTCACGCAGCAGGCTCTCCTCATAAAGGCAGATCAGCTTTAGATGGTGTTGAAGCAATGAATATGATGGTGAATATGATGAGAGAGCATATTCCTCAAGAATCACGAATCCATTATGTTATTACAAAGGGGGGATTGGCACCAAATGTAATTCCAGACCTAGCAGAGGTTTATTACTATGTTCGAAATCCTCGAAGAGAAAAAGTACAAGAAATTTTTAATTGGGTTGTGAAGGCTGCTGAAGGAGCTGCCATGGGAACAGAGACATCCATGACATATGAAGTGATGCATGGAAATTACTCCAAACTTCCTAATAACACTCTCCAGAAAGTTATGCATAAGAATCTACTTGCGCGTGGTGGAATCAAATATTCAAAACAAGAAAATGAATATGCAAAAGCTATTTACAAAACTATGGTTTCTCCTGGCAACAAGATTGGAGATCAGGAAGAAATTACTCCCTTTAAATCAAGCCATACATATGGTTCAACAGATGTTGGAGACGTAAGCTGGGTTGTTCCTCAAGCCGGACTGAGAACGGCTACTTGGGTTCCTGGAACAGCTGGGCATTCATGGCAAGGTGTAGCTGCAGGTGGAACCTCTATTGGATTAAAAGGAACAAAGTTAGCAGCTCAAGTGCTTGCAGATACAGCTCAAGATTTGTTTAAAAACCCAGGAATTATTAAATTAGCGAATGATGAATATCTCGATAGGGTTGGCGCTGACTTCGAATATTACCCTCTGCTAGGAGATAGAAAGCCACCTTTAGATTATCGCAATTAGTTTTTAATTATTTTATTTAATTCACCTGAAGGCTTTTCAAGAAAATTGATAAAAGACTGGGCGCTTACAGACAAGGGCTTCTCCTTATTGCTTATCATACAAATTTGATAACCAATCCCCGGGTCAATCTCATGAATTGAAATTCTATCGCCATATATTGATGCACTAAAGTCATCAATAATTGCATAACCCGAACCTTTTTCAACCATGGCTTTTGCTACTTGTATAGTTTCGGTTTCTGCAATCCAGTTTACTGCTATCCCCTCCTTCCTCAAGACATCGTCAAGATTATTTTGAGATGCATTTGTTTTCAAATTTTTAATCTTTATGAAAGGCTCATTCTTAATTCTTGCCAATTTATAAATACTGTCTTTTGGAGCGCTGTCCTTTGGGGCTATGAGAACTAGCTTTCCTGAATACAAAATTGTCTTCTTGAAGAGCTCTGAATCATTTGGGTTGAAGCAAATAACCATGTCAAAGGTTAGCTCTTTTAATTGTTCTTCAAGATCCAGACTTTGCAAATTTACAATATTAAATTTCGTACCAGGATGAATTTTTAAATACTGATTCAATAAACTAGGCAGTAAACCAAGTCCAAGGGACGGAGTGCAACCAACATTGATGGTTGATGAAGGATCTGAAACTAGATTTTCAGCAATATTATTAAATTTAGATATTTGCTGGTTTACATCTGCAGCATGTTTAAAAAGAATATCTGCCTCTGGAGTTGGTGATAGTCGCCTTGCGTGTCTGACAAATAACTTTAACTTAAGTTTATGTTCAGCATATGCAAGAGTCTTACTCACGAGTGGCTGAGAAACATTGAGAACTTTTGCAGCACGGGTTAAAGAACCTTCATTATATATATGATAAAAAACTTCAATATGTCTTGAGCTGATCATAATAATTAAATGTTATTTAATGTTATTTAATGTTATCTTAATATAACTAATAGTTATACATTAGGCTGTAATTTTTAGCAATAATATTGACAAAATATCATATTAAATTGCACTCAACTGTTAATATAATTATTAGAGAAATATTATTTTGGGGAAAATATGAAATTTACAAATCTTAAGTATGCCTTTGGCCTGTTTCTTCTTCCGATTTCACTAGCTGTCTTTGCTCAAGAAGACTCTACAAAATTAAGTGATGTCGAGGAGGTTGTAGTCGTTGGGTCACAAATAAAAGGTGCAAAAATTACAGGAGCATTACCCGTGTCTGTCTTTTCAGGCAAAGACATAGAAGCTCTGGGTGTTGATGGTGGTGATGAGCTGCTTGAAAACATAGCTGAGCAAGGTCTTAACTATTTTAATGAAGCTGAAGATGCATCTGGAGGTGTTAATGCATCTCGTGGAGATGTTGGTGCTTATAACTTAAGAAATATGGGTGTTGGTAATACTCTCACCCTCCTTAATGGAAGAAGGCTAGTAAATAACGGAACTTATCAGACTGAATTAATTGGTGGTGACTTTGTTCCTACTGTATCAGTCAACTCAAACCTCATTCCAACCTATGGAATGGAAAGGCTTGAAATCTTGCGTGATGGAGCATCAGCTATTTATGGTGCAGATGCTGTAGCGGGTGTTGTTAACAACGTACTTCAAAAAGATTATGAGGGCTTGATGGTTAGAGCTAAGGTCTCTGCTTATGATCACTTTGAAACTGAAGACAACACGTTCAACGTTAAATGGGGCTCATTCTTTAATGATGGTGCAACCAATGTAAGCGTGTTCTTTGATCATTATGATCGAGGCAATATTAATGCTCAAGAGGATCCAAGATGGGGTGCAGGAGAGCATAGACCCTTTGTCGCAGATGACTCTCCGTGGAAAACTAGTACTTCATTTAGAAATTTAAGCTCAAACTCTATTTATGGACAATTTGATATGGTTAGCTCCAGCGAGCACGCGGGTGAGAGCTACAATCATGTGTGGACAGACTCAAATGGAGAATTTGAAGTTTTCCCTCTTGGAGATTCAAAATGTACTAATCGGGGTCACCCTCTTTTTGATACCGGTTATGGCACTTGTATTGCACAAGATGGTAATGGAGCTCTCAGAAGCAACTTTTGGGGTCCAACTGATGTCAGATCAGAGGTTATTAGAAACAATATGGTTATGTTTATTAATCATGATATGGGTAATGGCATGGAGTCATTTACTGAAATAGGGGCATATAACTCTGAAAGTGATAGAACCGCTCATGCTTCATATGCATTCAGCTCTTCCAAACATAGAGTTGGACCTGATAACTATTATTTAAATCAACTTAAAGTTAATGTTGATGGCGTCCCAACTGCAATATTTGCTGGTAAAAATCTTTATATTGATAATTATCGCTATGAAGAAAGACAAAGACTCGTTAATGTTAGAAAAGAAACCTATAGGTTCCTTCAGGGATTCAGAGGTACTTCAGGAGATTGGGATTGGGAAACAGCTTATGTAAGCTCAATTGCAAGACATAGAGATGTAACAAGCAATAGACTTTCAAATAATCTACTAAAAGCAGCTTTATATGACTCAACGCCTGCTGCTTATAATCCCTTTAGCGCAGGGGTAAACTCAAATATTGAAAGAGCTTTAATTAGCGTTTACAGAAAAAATGAAAGTACTCTGGATATGTTTGATTTTAAAATGTCCAACTCATCTTTCATGACTTTGCCAGCTGGAGATGTTGGTTTACTAGTTGGATTTGAGTATCGTGAAGAGGAAGTTATAGATGATAGAGATCCTAGATTAGATGGAACCATAACTTATACAGACTATGAGGGAGATACTTATCCATTAGTTTCTGATGTGGTTAATTCATCCCCTACTCCAGATGTATCTGGTTCACGAGATGTAACATCTTTATTTGCTGAAATGCAGATTCCACTTACTGAGTCAATTAATGCTCAGTTAGCTGTTAGAAATGAAGACTTTTCTGACTTTGGAGATACTACTGTTGGGAAACTTGCTATTGGATGGGAAGTTGCTCCATGGATGACGCTAAGAGGTTCATTCTCAACAGCATTTAGGGCGCCAAATATTATCCAAATCAACGAAAAAATTGTAGCGAGATCTGGAACAAGATATGACCGTGCTGCATTTAGGGTAAATGAAGTTCAAAGTGTCGAGAATGTTATTGATTCTGACTCACGCTACACAATTCAAAGAGTTGCAACTGGAGCTGAAGGGCTTGAAGCTGAAGAGTCAGACAATACATCATTTGGTGTCGTATTGACTCCGATGGATGGTTTAATAGTAACTGTTGATGCTTGGACCATCGAGAAAGATAAAACCATTGGTTTGTTTGGTCGAGAAAATCAAACTGTAAATGATATGTTGTTACGTTTTGCTAATGGCTTGAACAACTGTGATACTTTTGCAGGCGATCCTCTAGTAGTAAGAGAGGCTCCTGATGCCGGAGATGCTGCAGGCTTTGCTGCTGCCGGTGTTTGCCCGTTTGGAGACATCAAGTATGTCACTAATAACTATACCAATATGGCTCTAAGAACTATTGAAGGAATGGATGTTGGAATCTATTACGATATTCAAACTGATTTCGGTGATTTTGATCTCAGATATATTGGAACTTTTCTTGATAAATTTGAGCAAAAAGCAAGTGGTGAATTTGCTGCATTGCAAGCTAAGAAAGATAGTGGTGAAATCCCAGAATCAATTCCTTTAAAAGGATTTGGTGACTTGCTAGAAAAAGATGGGATATATGATAACAAGCACACTATTAGAGTATCTTGGGATAAAGGTCCTTGGGGCGCGAGCCTAACTGGATTAAGAAAAGGTTCATTT
>MDSW01139242.1_pt1 | contig 28782 bp, 25 predicted proteins | sample 811171 | NCBI WGS metagenome assembly MDSW01 (sample SAMN05326641, study PRJNA326480) | marine metagenome | isolation source: seawater | place: Atlantic Ocean: North West | collected 2012 | reverse complement strand
GCCAGCTGTTCGATGGTGTCGGCCATATGAAAACGAAGCTGGCGAGTGGCCCGGATTGGAAGGACGTAACGTGAAACCAGAAGCGCGATGACCGCTCCCAGCAGGATGTCCATGCTTCGCCAGAGAATGACCGATTCCCTGGGTTCGGGCATCATGAGAAGAATGGACAGGGTGATTGCACTGAGGACACCAAGTTGGCGATATTTCTTGTTCTGCGCAATGAACGTGAAGACACCGACCCCGATGATCATGGTCGCCATGATGGCATAGGGGTTGTAGTCGGTGAAGATGATGACTCCGAGGGCGATCAATGTGGCCAGCACCGTGGCGATCAGCCTGTAGATGGATCGCAGCAGGATCCCGCCGACATTGGGAAGCATCGTCATGACAACGACCACAGTGATCACGATCCACTCCGAATGCCAATCAGGATCCTTGATCACGAATGTCAGCAGCCAGCCGATCAGGACCCCGAGCCCGGTTGCCAGAGCGGTCTTGATCGCATGGACGAGCGCGTGGTGGCTGTAGAGGAAAGCGTCAAGCCTGGCGCCCCTCGGTTCCACTACGTTCTCGAGACGTTTTCCGTTCTTCCGTTCAGTCATCATGCAGCACCTGTCTCATGCGTGGATAAGACAGATGTCGGCGATCGAGATGCTTGATCGCCAATAGCAGATTGGATTGTCGAAGACCGATACGAAGTCGGATCAGCTGATGTCACCTGGTTCGCTTGCGACCTCTGGGCGTGATCGCCAGCAGCAGCATGGCCATGGGTGCCAGGGCAGGGGCGGGGACCACGATCGTGGGCAGGCTTGGCGGGATGACGTCATAGTCCTCGGTGAAGCCGTTGTACCAGCCTGAGATGCCGCCATCGATCAGCATGGTGACATCAACACCACCGGAGGCTGCAATCCAATCGACTTCGCCCAGGCCGTCCGGGGTGGCCAACGAGTGTGCCCAGTAATTCTGAGGATCGCCTGCTTCATCACCGAAGAGGAAGTTGTCCAGGAAGGTTCCAAACTCGCCGTAGTTGGTTGTCAGAGCGACCAGTTCCGTAGAGCTTGAAATGGCTGTCAACATGTCCAACACGGAACTGGAATCGTCCCAGGAATAGCCGAATGCGTAGCTGTCACCACCAGTCGCATCAAAATCCACGACCAGATAGGAGGTGTTTTCGCCTTCACCAGTCATACTCAGGACATCGAGGGCAATACCGTTGGCCTCATCGATGATGAGATCGGCACAGGCCATGGTTGAGGACGCCAAGACAATGCAAGCAATTCGATTCAACACGACTATTCCCCTTGCTCGTGCTCGCGAGCTGGTTGAGTTGGGAACAGGCAGGTCTTCCGGCTCGAGGTCTTCGCATCTGGTCTTCCCGCCGGTAACGGCAGTGACATTCAGAAGCTTATGGACACTCTCTACGGCGGCGGCACCGCGGTGATTGACCTGAATATCAGGTATTCACACTTCCCTCTTCGCTCTCCTTCGAAAACACGTGTTTACGAATTCGAGAACCTTTTCCGGCTCGGATGATAGCAAGCACTCGCGGAAATTCAAACAAGAAATCGAATCGAACAAGCCGACTCATCTGAGCCAATCGAAATGAGCGTGTAAAGCATCGAATTTGGCTGTGTATGCGAGGAAAAGGTTAAGAGAGGGGGTTTGCATGAGTTGATCGATCAGCTTTTCCACAAGTGATTGGATCAAGTTCAGAGGCCGGCCAGTGTGTTCTTGGAATCCAGCCAACATGGCCTCAAAGGACAGCTGCCGACTTCGTCCTGGAAGTCGGCAGCTGCGGTGGGTTCCAACGGTTTCATGCCGCCACTGGTTCAACGCGGGCTCTGGCGGTCATGTCGCCGTTGTTACAACGGATGGAGTGAGAGTGATTCAGCTTTCAAGAACAGTTGAGATCGCTGCAGCTCGAATCGGGGTAGAAGATTCCAAGTTGGTAGTGGCACAATTCCTCTTCGACATTGTCCTGGCAACCACCTTCTGGGAAGCAGCAGGCACCATAGTTCTGCATGTCTTCACAGATGCCGGGTTCACAGATCGTGCCATCGCCAGCATAGAGACCAGCGAGATCAAAGCACTCGTCTGCGGTCACTTCGTGGCACTCAAGGCCTCCTGGGAACAGTACACAGCATGCTCCCAGAAGTACTGGAACTTCACAGGGGAGTAGATCGCAATCCGTACCGGATCCATAGAAACTGCCTCCCATGCCGATGCAATCGGAAGGCGTACTGAGGACGCAACTATTCATCAGGCAGCAGGCGCCTACTGAGGTTTCGCAGGTGACCTCGCTGCAGATCTGCTCGAGATGGAAAACACCCTGGCTGTCGATGCATTCGATTTCGCTGAAGCCATCCAGGCAGGCATCCAGGTCAGGAAGGCAGCAGGCGCCCCATGGAGGCGTGCATTCGAATTCGATATCCACACAGGTCTGACCCTCGTACCAGCTGCCATCCTCACAGAGGTCCTCTGTAACGAAATCGATGCAAGAGGGCGTTTCCCCGACTGTAACGCAACAGGCGCCAACCGGAAGGCAGAGCTCCTGCTCGCAGAGTGTGTTGGGTCCTCGATAGTCGCCACCCAGAAACGCGCATTCGTCTTCGGTGGCAAAGTCGAGGCAGTGTGTTTCCTCGGCAGATTGGATACAGCAGGCACCACCTGGATCCGAGAAGGGGCACGGGTCATCAAAGCAGTTGGTGTCGATTCCAATGAAGTATCCACCGCTGAATTCGCAGGTGCTCAGAGGCATGTTGTCGATGCATGTCGTCTCCTCGTAGCAGCATGCGCCGCGAGGATCGATCCAGCATTCGCTTGTACTGCATGAGGTGTTGTCGCCCGAGAAAATGCCACCCCAGTACAGGCAGTCATCCTCGAAAACATGGTCATAGCATTCATAGGGGGGGAAACAGCATGCGCCGGTTTCGGCACACATGTCATCAGACTCACAGAGGCTGTCATCACCATTGTAGATGCCATCCAGATCAAGGCATTGCTGTTCGCTGAGATCTTCCACGCACTGATTGTCGATGCAGCAGGCGCCGGTTTCGCAGGTGCTTCCCCAGCTTCCGAGAAGCAACAGCACGTCGGCAATGTCCACCGATCCACTGCCATCGATGTCCAGACTGGCATCCTGGCTGCCCCATGAGTCGAGCAGTTTGAGAAGATCCGCGATGTTCACGGCGTTGTCACCCGTGAGATCGGCGAGACAGAAAACCGGGCAGAACTTCCATTTCAGATAATCGTCGTGAGCAGGACCGCGGGCATTGATCAGAAATGGCCGTATGTTGCCATCGAGTCTGGCAATATTCTGGTCGCTGTAGACATTGTTGTACTTCAGCCGGAGGCTGTAAATCGTTCCATCGTTTGCGACAGCCGTGCAGGTCCCCTGGATCTGAGTCTTGCTGATCCAGATCTCGTTTTCAATCGTCACAGCATTGCCGACGATGTCTCCGATATTGTCCTGTTCACATTCCGTGTCCAGGGTGTAGGTGACCTTGTCTCCGACCTTGATGGGGCACGGGGCATCGAATGTCTTGACGGCTGGTGCGAGTGTCGTCGCCGTGTTTCCCGAGGATCCCAGCGGGTGATCCAGATTGTTCATGGCCGTAGCAACCGGTCTTTTGTCGATGCCTTCCTGGCCATCCATTCTCCTGAAGAAGGTCTTGACGGAGCTTGCACAGTCGTCCTTGTACACCGTATCCACGAATCCGACGGAGACACGGGCATCGGCAGCAACAAAGTCGTCTGTCATGGTGCTGCCTTTGCAGGCTGCCACAAAGACAAGACTCTCATTCATCTTTCCATGGTTGGCGATGAACGTCGATGTGATTCCGATCGCATAGGCGTCATGGTTGTTGCTCTGATAGATCTCCGCCGTAGTGAATGCAGGACAGCCTGCGACCGTGCCGTTGATGTAGGCATTGAAACGGGCATCTCGTGCAACCAGGCCTGCCGGAGTCTTGGCGAATGGTTCGATCGAGAGGGCGTTCGTGCCACCATGCGTCAAGATCAGTAGCGCTGCCAGATTATCTTCGTTGTCATTGATGATCGAATATAGATTCGCCACAGTGCATGCAGAAGGGACCGATGTGCTGCTGGAAGATTGCGAATAGCTTGAGATCGCATATTGCTGGCCAGCAGCAGCCCCGGTTCCGACATGCTTTGCAAAGGCGGCTTCTCCCTGGACATTGGCGAAGGCGTAGGCATTGAAGGCGTAGCCTGTGTGATCGGAACCAATGTCGTCACCGGGTGTCTTGTTGGCTCCGAGGGAGCTGGTCGTGAGCGCGGTCGTCATCAGAAGACATGTGATTGATGTTTTCAGCAGTGTCATGGCTGCACCACCTTTGCAGACAGAAGTTCTGCCACAAGTGAGTCGCCGATTGCCGCCTTGAATGCGACAGTCCTTTCAGCCGCTGTCAATCCAGCCCCCGATGCCTGTCGAATGCGAGTCAGGCGTTCCTGGGCGGTGCCGGGTTCAGTCGCAGTCATGATGTCGTCAAAGAGGATCACCAGGCAATCCGATCGCAGAAATCCCTCGATCATGATTCGTTTGCGCATGAGAAGGTTCTGTCGAGCTTCCGGTCCCATCACGATGGGCTGATCATCGGAGAGTTCCAGGACATCCGGGTATGGTTGATCCTTGAACTGTATCTCGATGAGTCCAGGCTCCATGATCCGAGCATCTTCAACCAGATTGCTTGCTTGAACGACAGACAGTGTGCGTGCTGTTGCGACATCCTGGGCCTGATTCTGCTTCAAGGAACCATACTGACGCAGGGCGTTCTGGATGACTCCATGACGGGTTTCCAGATTCAGTGGGGCCTCTTCAACAGGAACAGACAGCTCCACAACGAGCCGTTCGTTCACAAGAATCCGATCTCCGATCACGTCAACCCGATAGGGGGGCGTGAGCTCCTGGCCATCGAGAATGATGACACCTGATGAAATGCTGTTGACTGGTATGGCCGGTGATCCTGACCACCAGCTCAATGATGCGGTCGTCAGAGTTGCGATCGAACCGATCACAACCGCGAGCGCACGGTGATAGCGACTTGACATGTGACTCTCCCATGTGCGTTTGAGGGCTTTGAATTCGCATGGATTCAAACCATGCAGGGTCTCCATCCTCTTTCTTGGGCGACGTGGGTGATTCTGTCAGTCCAAATTCAAATTACCTGTTTTTTCATGGCATTCCGCGATTACAGGGCCACCACGGCGGATCTGGATCCGATTCAGATGGGTTTGGCCAGTTCAACTGACAAAGAGAGCTCATGACAATCCATTCATTGCATAGGGGAGTCGGTCTCTGGTGGCCAGACTTCCAAATACGCGCAAGACAAGGGAATCTACATGTTCAGACTGAATGGTCAGGTCAGCGGAATGCTGGCAGTAACGATTGCGACATCCTTGGGATCCACAGGATTGGAATCCCAGAAGGTCAATGCAGCTCCTCAGAAGGCGGATGCCTTTGAGCTTCCTGCAGGATCGGAGCCGGACATGCTCTACATCCGCTTCGATGATGGAGTGGATCCTGATGCCGCCATGGCCCTTTTTACCGACAAGAATGCTTCGAATCATCTTTCTGAATTGAATGGTGCAACCTGGTCTCGAGCCACGGGCAGGCTCAAGAGGTCTGAAGTCGCCTTGCTGCATGGAAAGGCTCAGAAGACCACCGGGAAGTCACTTCCTGATCCATGGCAGGGGCTGTATGTGAAACTTGCAGGTGGAATGGATGCGGCAGTGGCCATGAATCGGCTACAAGACACCGGGATGGTCAACAAAGTACTCCCTGTACCGGTTTCTATCTCGCCGTACTTTCCATCTCCTGACCAGCAGCCCAATCAGGGTTATCTGCTGACCTCTGCTGACAATGGAATCGGCGCAGAAGAAGTGTGGAACAGATTTGGAATCACCGGAGAGGGAGTTCGTGTCTGTGATATCGAGTCCGAATTCGATGATCAGCACTGCGATCTCCCGCCAGTCAATGCATTGGGTCCATTCTTCCTTCCTGGGAATGGCCGAGATCATGGAACCGCGTCAATCGGTTGTGTCGCAGCTTTGAATGATGGTCTCGGTACAACCGGGATTGCCCATGGTGTCGATGAAGTGCTCTTTGCACCTGGTCGAGAAATTGTTCAGACTGATCAGGGTCCAGTGACTCGATATATCGACAGTGCCATTCTGGAAGCCACCATGAACATGGAAGCTGGTGACGTGCTCTTGATCGAGCAGGCCATCTACGGACCCAATGCCGGGGAGAACCCGGCCAATCAGCGAGGTTCTGTTCCAGTTGAATGGTTCGAGCCCTATTACGACGCGATTGTTCTGGCTGTGGCGAATGGCATCATCGTGATCGAGCCAGCTGGAAATGGTTACGAGAACCTGGATGATGCCATCTACTCACAAGGCAATGGTGGTCACTGGCCATTCCTTCTCCAAAACGATTCAGGTGCGATCATGGTCGGTGGTGGCCGTTCCGGTCAATCATGGGGTGTGTCTCGATCTCGCCATAGCTGGTCGAATTACGGTGCGACAGTAGATGTCCAGGGTTGGGGAGACTCGATCATGACCACTGGATACGGGTGGGCGCACAATGAGGCCAATTGTGACTACACGGACCGTTATTCAGGGACATCGGGTGCTTCAGCGATCCTGGCTGGAACCACTGCGCTGTTGCAGTCCTACTACAAGAACCGATGGAACGGCACACTGTCACCGGCAGATATGAAGTGGATTCTTCAGAACACCGGTGTGCCTCAGCGAGACGGTCAGAATCCTGCAGCGGAGAATATCGGCCCGCTGCCTGATCTTGTCGCTGCAACCGATTTTCTCGAATCCCTGACCCCGTTGCATCGGGTTCCGGAACAGCATGCCACGATTCAGGATGCGATCGATGCAGCAGGGAATGGCGACACCATTCTGGTTGGTCCCGGTCTCTGGAAATCATTCGAGGTAGACAAGAAGAATCTGCTCATTCAAAGCACGCACGGCAAAGACAGCACCTACATCGATGGCTTTGGAGACATGAGATGCATTCTCTGTCTGGACAGCGATGTGCAGATTGAAGGCTTCACGATCCAGAATTGTCGAGCAGACGATGGTGCGGGCATCTATGCAGCGGGTGAAGAATTGACTGTCAAATCGTGTCTGTTCCGAAACAACTTCGTGACGACTTCGGGCGGTGGCGTGTGGTCGAATTGCGACAAGACCACTATTGAGGACTGCACGTTTCAGGAAAACCGTGCATGGTTCGCGGGAGCTGGATTGCACACACTGGGCGAAGAGGCCAATGTCTCAGACTGCGTTTTCGAGCAGAACAATGCCGACAATGGTGGCGGTTTCAATATCCGGACAGCGAGTTCCATGATTCATAACTGCATGTTCATGCACAATGAGGCACGTTTTACAGGTGGGGGTCTCGATCTCTGGCATGGTGAGCATGTTGTGCAAAGTTGTTACTTCGAAGGAAACAACAGCAACAAAGGTGGTGGGGTTTCCGTGGCACAGACTGCCAGTGCGACCTTCACGAGTTGCGAGTTCTTCTGGAACACGGCTGATATTCTCGGAGCAGGGGCCTGGCTTGAGAATGCCCCTGCTCGATTTGAACTGTGCCGTTTCATGAAGAACGTCGCCTTCGACGCTGGTGGAGCGATCAAGTCCTCCCAGGACTCGAACCCCGAAATCATTTCAAGTGTTCTTTGTGGCAACATGCCACAGCACATCCATGGCCAGTATCAGGATCTGGGTGACAACTGCCTTGCTGAACACTGTGACGATGCCAATGTGGACGGCATTCTCGACGAGTGCGAGGTTGTCCAAGGTGATGTCAATGGTGATGGAAACGTCGCTGTTGATGACATCCTGGCAGTCATTGCGGCATTTGGTGCCTGTGCAGGGTGTGATGAGGATGTCAATGGTGATGGCGTCGTGAACGTCAATGATCTGCTCTTCATCATCAATTGCTGGAATGGTGAGTGCTGAAGACCACCCTCTCGATCATCATCCCCTTCGCGGGTGGATTCGGTGTCGCGCCGTTTCCACCCGCGATTCTTTGTGCGTGGTCGGTCGCCGGGAGGATCAGGATCCATCGATGAGGCCGACCGCGACATACAGGGACACCTTGTTGTCCTGAATCCGTTTCATCCGATCGTAATAGTCGGAATTGACCTGCAGGATTCTGACTTCCTGGAAGCCGGCAGTCTGCATCGCTTTGGAGACGATCGATCTGTCATGGCACCACATTCGAAGTGATCGAGTGGATGCACCGCCCCAGTCTGGTACGTCGTAGTAGTCGGCCTGTGAAGAGTCGCACATCCAGCTGACGAATCGGCCACCGGGTTTGAGCAGCAGTCGATAGTGTTCGAAGGTGGCTTGCAGATCGTCCGGAATGACATGGACCATGGCAGCCATTGCCAGAATGCCATCGAAGGTATTGTCATGGAAGTCAGGCGAGCGTAGATCCATCAGTTGAAAATCCACTTCTGGATAGCGCATCCGGGCACGATCGATGAAGCCCTCGCAGAGATCGATTCCCGTGACATCGAAGCCCTTGGATTTCAGAATCGATGCATCGGTGCCGGGTCCACAACCGACTTCCAGGATCCGTTTGTCAGATTCAGGTTTGCCGAGAAGCCCACGGATGCTTTGCCGAAGCTCGGGATCGTCTTCGATCGTCGCGTAGTATTCGGCAATGCCCTGATAAGTCAGGATGGTGTCCTGTGTTGGATCCTGTGAGCCGTGCATCGCAGGATCCTATCAGACGATTCCGGCAGACCTCGAGTGCTCAGGAGCAGGGTGACATGTCGGGAAGGCCCAGGGCCTCCAGTGCATTGGCGAGTTCCGTGGCGGCTTGAACGGGGAGCGGCTTCAAGGGGGGGCGTGGTGGGCCGCACTCGATGCCCAACAGGGACATGATCGTCTTGCCTGCTGGAATGATGCCATGTTCATGCAGCACATCGATCATCACCACGGCGCGATCATGCTCGGCGGTGGCGGCGGCCATGTCACCTGCCTGATGTGCCTTCATCATTCGACTGAACAAACCGGCGGAGTGGTTGTAGGAAGCGCCAATGGCGGCTTCGACTCCCAGTTGCAACGCGAAGAGCAGCATCTCATCAGCAGCAAAGAAGACCTGGGCCTCCTCTCCACAGGCATCGAGAGCGGCTTCAGCTGCTTCGAGATCGGAACGGGTCAGCTTGACACCGGCGAAGTTGGGGATGGCCTTCTTCAAGGCTTCCAGAACCAATCCCGGAGCGAAATCAACATGTGAACGAGCGGGGTTGTCATAGAACAGAAAGGGGCGATCGCCTGCTGCCTTGGCAATTGGACTCAGGAAATCGACGAGATCATCGATCGATGCGGGTGGGATGAATGGAGGCGCCATCGCGGCGACGGCTCCGGCATCGACGGAGTTGGCGGCTTCTGAGAGTTCAACAGCTTCCGATTGACAGGCACCTCCGACATGGATGATCGAGAAAAGCGTATTGGCCTTGGCCACGGGGCACCATGTCTCGAGTATCTCTCTGCGTTCATCCTTGGTGAATGACAGCGCTTCGCCAGTTGAGCCGCAGACGAACACGCCTTTCACGCCGGCAGAAGCATAGAGCTTCGCCTGTTTTTCGATGATGGAAGAATGAAGGCTGCCATCTTCATTGGTCGGGGTGTGCGCGGCTGCAATCAATCCTTTGAGAAGTCTCATGAACATCAGAGTACCGCATTTGCATTTGAGATTCAGGCATCGCCATCAACCCTGTTACCATTCCGGCATGTTTCGATACCTGTTGTTTCTCTGTCTGCTCGGCATTGTTCCATGCATGGCGTCGACGAATGATGGTGCTCATCCAGAACTCCTGGAGCACCGCACGGTCGATCTTCCCTGGATTGATGTTTCCGACATGGGTGAATGGCGAGACGGAAGAGGCCGGTCGGGTTCGATTCACAGGGCGGCTGCGGCGTTGTCAGATGACTCGGTGCTGCGGATCGATTCTGAACCGGGGCAACCGACGGTCATTCTGCATCGTCCTGGCTTCGGGCGGCAGCCCACGGCACCGATAGAGCAGTCTGCGTCGCTGCGGGGAACGATTCTGGACATGTCGGAGTTGCCTGATGGATCGATCGGGGTTCTGCTGCATGACACGGTGGTCGAAAGTCCGACGTTCGATGACATCGTTCTGTGGGTCGGTCGTCGGGATGCGTTGCTCGCTGGACGAGAAGGGAACTTCACCGCTCGACTGGGCTCCTGTGAAAATCACATGCCGATCCGTGGCGAACTGGTCGTGAATCCAGGGGCGAAGGTCATTGGTATTCAGGTTGTTCTGGAAGGTGAGAAGCCCAGGCAGTTTCGATGCACCTTGTTGCCAGAAGAACTCCATGCTCGAGTGCCAACGCGGGGATATGACCTGCCACTCCTGGATCTGGATCAGGATGGTGCTCGTCACGTGATCGTCGATCGTGAAGCAGGTCAATATCTTGGTCATCCAACGACGGTGCTGCTTGAGGATGGAAAGACGATTCTCTGTGTCTACCCCAAAGGTCATGGCAAAGGCGGAGTCTGTTACAAGCGATCCGATGATGGGGGCGTGACGTGGTCGGAGCGATTGCCGGTGCCGGACAACTGGGAGACGAGTCGTGAAGTTCCGACGCTCCATCGAGTGATCGATCCATCGACGGGACAGAAACGCCTGATCATGTGGTCTGGTCTGTATCCGGCTCGAACGGCCATGAGTGAGGATGATGGTCGGACCTGGTCACCCTTGACGCCAGTTGGAGAGTGGGGTGGCATCGTCGTCATGGGATGTGTCGAGCGATTGAAGGACGGTCGCTATCTGGCAATGTTCCATGATGACGGGCGATTCATCTCGAAGACGTCCCGGCAGACCAACCCGGTGACCTTCACTCTCTACAAGACCTTCAGTTCGGATGGAGGTCTCAGCTGGTCGAGTCCGGAAGCGGTCTGGTCAGGCCAGGATCTGCATCTGTGTGAACCGGGGATGATCCGATCACCCGACGGTGAATCGATGGCGATTCTGCTCAGAGAAAACAGTCGACGGCGCAATTCCTACATCATGTTCAGTGAAGACGAGGGGGTGACCTGGTCGACCCCTCGAGAACTGCCGGCCTCTCTGACGGGAGATCGTCACACCGGTGTCTATGCGCCGGATGGTCGTCTCTTCATCTCGTTCAGGGATACGACCCATGAATCACCGACCAAGGGCGACTGGGTGGCCTGGATTGGAACGTGGAATGATCTGCTCAAGGGTCTGCCGGGGCAGTACCGGGTGAGGCTCAAGGACAACAAGCATCGCTGGGATACTGCCTACCCTGGTGTCGAGATCCTTCCGGACGGAACCATCGTGACGACGACGTATGGGCATTGGGATGAAGGGGAATCACCCTACATCCGATCGGTCCGATTGAAACTTGCCGAACTTGATCAGCGTCTTGCGGTCGAGTGACCCATCGTTCGGAGTTCAGTGGGCTGAAGTCTTCTGATCGGTCCAGGGATTCTGGACATGACAGGTCCGACCGGTCTTCTCGATGTAATCCTGGTGGTAGTCTTCGGCCGGATAGTAGGTTTCCGCCGGCTCGACCTCGGTCACGATCGGTCTTGAGAAGCGACCTTCCGCATTCAGCTTCTCGATGTACGCTTTGGCCAGTCTGGCCTGCTCATCGTTCGCTGTGTAGATCCCGGATCGATACTGATCTCCGATGTCCGGTCCCTGTCGGTTGAGCTGTGTTGGATCATGCATCTTGAAGAATGCCTCCAGCAGCTGCTGGTAGCTGATGGCATCCGGGTTGTAGGTCACCTTCACGACTTCGGCATGCCCCGTGTCCTTGTAGCAGACATCCTTGTAAGTCGGGTTCTTGGTGTTGCCCTGCATGTAGCCGCTCTCGGCGTCGATGACACCTTCGCCTTGCTGGAACCAGTGCTCCACGCCCCAGAAACATCCTGCTGCGAAGTAGGCGGTCTCGATCTTGGCTGGTCGCGATTCTGGTGGCACAGGTTGTCCTTCCTCGATGAATGTCAGGGCTGCAGAGTTCAGGCAGTGTCGCTCACCGGTTGGCGGGGGGCCGTCCGGGAAGACGTGCCCCATGTGTGCATCACATCGTGCACAGGAAATCTCCGTACGAACCATTCCATGACTCTTGTCGACGGTGCGAGCGAGGTGGTCCTGGTCGACCGGGGTGTAGAAGCTTGGCCAACCGGTACCCGAATCGAACTTGTGATTGGACGAAAAGAGTGGCAGGCCGCACACCACGCAGCAGTACGTGCCGTTCTTCTTGTTGTCCAGCAGCGTTCCACAGAATGCTCGCTCGGTCCCGTCCTTCTGAGTGATCTTGAACTGTTCAGGAGTGAGCTTGGCTGCGAGTTCAGCACGCTTCTGATCACTGATTGGCGTGATGTCATAACCACTTTGAGAGTAGACCGGCTTCATGGAACGGTTCACCTTTGAGGATTGTGCTTCACCTGTACCCCGTTCGAGGGAGTCGAGTCCGCCGGAGAAAGCCAGGAGTGCCAGAAGGGCTACGAAGATGGGGATGAGGATTCGCATTGGTCCATTTTATCCACTGGGATCAGTCCAGGTTCGGTTCAATCGCCTCTTTGTTCCTCATCCAACCCTCTTGTTCATCATCAAACCCTCTCAGGGACGGTGGAGTCGGATTCTGCTGTGCAAACATCCAATCCATGGCGCCTCGAGGGCCATAGGCGATGTGCCATGAATCGTGTCTGACTCCGGGCAGGGCCGAGTAGGCGGGGTGGCCACCTGCCGCCCTGATCGCCTCGATCATCATTCGAGACTCGCTCTCGGCCACCACCCGATCGTTGGTTCCATGAAAGGCCCAGATGGGCACATCGACCAGTTGCTTCGCGGTCCGAAGCTGACCGCCTCCACAGATCGGAACGACTGCTGCGAACCAGTCCGGATGTCGAGCGGCGAGGTCCCAGCTGCCGAATCCACCCATGGAGAGTCCCGTCAGGTAGATCCTTGATTGATCAATCTTCTCTTCCCGGACCGTCTTGAGAATCGCAGCGATGACGGCCTGCATCGACGGAGTGGCTTCGCCGACAGGTTCATCTCGTGCGTCGAATGGCGCCCACCATTCCCCTTTTGGACATTGCATGGCCAGGAGATAGCAGGGCTTGCCCTTGAGATGTCCGTCGGTCAGGAATTTCTGGGGGAGATACTTGAGTTGCAAGGCATTGTCGGCGCCTCGCTCACCAGCGCCATGGAGAAAGATCACCAGTGGCAAGGGGGTCTCTTTGGACGGTGGCATGAGGATCCGATAGGGGTAGGAGCGATTGCCATTGTCGGTTTCGATCGAGACCTTTGAGGAGATGAATCGATTCATCTCGGGCGATCTGGGGAACTCCGATCCAGGGGGCAGGAGGGGCATCAGGGCGATGATCAGCAGAATCAGTTGAGGGATCAGCATGACGATCTTTCCGAGTGAGTGTTGTTTTCGTGGATTCGTGGGGAGCTTGAAGTGTACGTCATCGTATGATCATCACGATGCGGCATCTACTGTATATCCCTGTCTCTCTGCTGCTTCTCGCCTCCACAACGGCGTGCGAGTACAAGCCGAGGATGCATATGGACATCCCACGCATGCAGCCCCTGAAAATCCAGTTGATCGGATCGCACACTGGATCCGATGAGGTGTGGTTCAGTGAAGCCGAGTCGTCTGAATCACATGATCAGTTGCTGTTCCAGGGGGCCGTATCCGGCGGTGATACTCTCGATTCAGAGCGTCCATCACCAGGAATCCGTGGTGTTGCAGAAACCAGTTCACTGGCAATGATCGATGGGGGTTCGATCGGACGGCTGCTGAGATAATCGGTATCTCCGATTGGAACCAGGGCGAGCTGAACGAGGGTGTCACGGCCGTCGATCACGTCGCCAAAGGCGCAGTAGAGCCCGTCGAGCCGTGCTGTTTCTTCACGATCAAGTGCGATGAACCACTGGGATCCGGCGGAATCAGGATGGTCACTTCGTGCCATCGAAATGACACCGAAATCATGAGGTAGAGTCGAGGCTTCAATGGGCAGCCACCAGCCCGGGCCGCCAGTGCCATTTCCGAGAGGATCGCCTCCCTGGATGACGAACGGTCGTCCATTTCGACCCTTGATGATGATCCGATGCATCAGGGTTCCGTCATAGAAACGATCTTCCGTGAGACGCTGGAAGTTCAGAGCCGTCATGGGAGCGGCGTCCTCGCGAAGATCGATTTGGATCGGTCCCATCGTGGTTGTCATCAGAACGTCTATCTCTGGTCTGATCCACCAACCGCTGCGAACAACGGACTCGTCTCTCCTGAAGTCGTTCTCCTGGGCAGCGCCCTGGAATTCCCCCGCGCCCAGAGGAAGGCCATCTTGATCCTCTGCTCCGGCATCCTGCCAGCCTACGATCCGCATCCAGGTTCCGCGGCCTTCAGTGAAGTCCTCTTCCATGACCGGGACCAGCCGAGAAAGTGCCGGAGTGATGACGAGCGGACTGCCGATGGGCTCATCGTCCACGATCAGTTGGAGGTAGGCCGCATGGTCAAGCGACTCGAGTGCCGGAAAGGCATCGAGTACGTCCAGCTGTCCATTGGTGAAGCTGGCCGCTTCTCCCAGTACCGAACCATCATGTTCCATCAGGACCAGTTCGCCGGTGCCTGCATGTTTCGGCCATGTTGAGACCACCATCTCACCACCTGCTGGAGTCCATGGCCGCTTGATCAGCAACGCGGGTTCGGGAGTCATCAGACCGAGTACGAGCAGGCCAATCATGTTGGTTCTCCATGCTGCAATGAGAATCAGAAAGAAGGTCGTTCCTCCGGAAGCTTGTAAAAGCCACGACCGGTCGATTCCAGCTCACCCTTGGATGCAAGCACCTTCCAGACTTCGGATGGAAACTGTTCGGGCGGGAGGATCGAATCGAATCCCGCATCCTTGCCACCTGTCAGCGGACTGCGTCCCAGTTTCGATTCATGATCAAGTCTCATGAGCTTGAGTCGCTTTCGAAAGGCTTTCATCGCTTCCCTGAGCGTCTCACCTGGAATGTCCGGGAGTGTTTCTTCAGGGGCCTGGTCCTCTGCTGCCAGTCCACGAAGGATGTTCAGAATGTGCTTGATCTGCTCGGCATCCCGTGCCATGACGGCGCGGCCTACGGCAGCAGGGTCGGCTTTGGCCTTTCCGAGCAGTCGTTGGACCTGCCCCCAGGCGGGCCCGGCATCGGGCTGTTCCAATTGGGGGAGCAGTGAATCGACTTCGGACAGAACGGAATCAACATCCGTTGCTGGGACAGCATGCCCCGAACCCGGCTTGCGTTTCTTTCGTTTACCCTTGGCCATGGGCACAGGCTACCACAAGGGTTGCCCGGTGTTCTCTCGATGATCTGCAATCTTTCGAGATGTGCTCAGGCCTTGTTGCGGTGTTTCATTTCCTGCAGACGCATCGGCATGGCATCGATGCAGTCGAACCAATCCATGGGATCGATGCGCTCGAATCGATGTTCCTTGACACGGCCATCCTTGCCGACGAGGACAATCTGGAAATCACTTGAGGTGATTCCGAGATCCGCTGCCAAGGAGTCCGGGTCCGGTATGGCAGGATCCTGATTCTCGGCGGTTGGAGGATGAATGATGGTCAGGACGACGATGTCTCGGTCAAGGACGCCTTCCTCCAGTTGCAGAAAGAGATCACGCTGTTTGATGACGGATTCTTCATCACCTGAAATCACGACAAGCCGATGTTCCCAGCGGTGTGATTCAACCCAGTCTGAATGTTTCATGTCTTCGGGCATGATGAAGGCCACTCCAAGGGAACCGAGGAACACGCTGAAAATCATGATCATGATACATTTGGTCATCAGTCACTTCCGATCGAGGCTGTCTTGGAGGAGTCCTGGCTCGAACCTTGCCAGCTTTCCTTGGCTTCTCTGAAGGTGTCGATGGCTCGTCTTCTTGAGGAGCCCAGATCGACGATTGGTTTCAATGACATCGGGGGTCGGTCGAGCCATGTCCTGACATAGTTTCCGTCGAGATCCCATGTTTCCGCCTGTCGTTGTGGATTGAAGATGCGGAAGTAGGGGGCTGCATCGCAGCCAGTGGAAGCGGCCCACTGCCAGCCACCGTTGTTGCTTGCAAAGTCGTAATCCACGAGGTGGCGAGCAAAGTGTGATTCGCCATGTCGCCAGTGGATCAGGAGATTCTTGCTCAGGAACATGGATGTGATCATGCGGACTCGATTGTGCATCCAGCCGATTTGCTTCAGCTGCATCATGCCTGCGTCCACGATGTCGATCCCCGTCCTGCCATCCTGCCAGGCTTCGAGTCCTTCGGGGTCTTCACGCCATGGGATCGAGCGGGTCCAGTCCTGCATCGGGAGATTCATCGATACCTTGGGGAATCCGATCATGACGTGTCTGTAGAACTCTCTCCAGACCAGTTCATTGGCCCATGATTTCACGCCCTGAGGCCACTGGTCCGGAACGTCGCCGTACCGGTCGAAGAGAGCTCGCATTGCGGTGATTGGAGACAGGGCGCCGGCTGCCAGCCAGGGTGAAAGTGTGCTTGTCGATGGTGTGCCCGGACAATCACGCTTGTCGTGATAGCGCTGCACGGATTCGTTCAGGAAGGCGTCCAGTCTGTTGTGCGCGGTCTGTTCGCCGGCAGGCCAGCGTTCAATCTCCGACCAGAGTGGAAACCCCGGAATGTCGCCGGGCACCGGGTCCGAGGCGACATCCAGCCTGGAGACAGCAGACAGTTCAGTGTTCGATTGCAGTCCCACCTCATTCAGCATTCGATACCAGCTTCTGCTGAAGGGTGTGAAGACGCTGTATGGAAGGCCACCCTGCGTTCGGATTTCATGAACGGGCAGAATCGTATTGCTGTCGTGGATATGGAACGCGATTCCCAGTTTCGAGAATGCCTTCAGTGCAAGGGCATCACGTTTGATTTCATCCACGCCGTGTTCTCTGTTGACATGAATGGAGCTGCAGTGGTGTTCCTGGGCGATCGATTGAATCGATGCAATCGCATCGTCATCGTTGGCGATGGATCTGATGAGCAGGGGGATTCCGAGTTGTTCCAGATCAGGTGCCAGATCTTCGAGGCACTTGAGCGCAAAGGTGATTCGCGGGCTTCCAAGACCATGTTGTTTCCACGTGTTCGGTTCGATCAGGTAGATGGCAATGCAGCCATCCTGCCCTTGCTCAAGAGCTGATCTCACGGCGTGGTTGTCCGCAAGTCTCAGATCGTTACGAAACCAGATAATGGATCTCATGGTGTTACTCCTGGCCTGAAAGCGCTGTCTCGTAGCGAGCCCCTTCTGCTTCGCGTTTGATACCGTTGAGCATTCCGCTGAAGACGATTCCATGCAGCGGTTTGACGGAATACCAGTAGAGGATTCCGGTCAGGCCCTTGGGTCGAAAGCGTGCAATCTGTGTGAGAATCGAACGGTTCGAGTCGGCTGGATCTGATGTGATGTCGAATTCAAGAGTTGCCTTTCCAGGCAGCTTCATTTCGGCATAGAGACTGAGCTTTCGGCCCATCTCCGCTTCCATGACTCTCCAGAAATCAAGTGCATCACCGCAACCGATCTCACGGTTGTCACGTCTGCCGCGTCGCAGGCCCGGCCCGCCGGCGAATTGGTCCATGAGACCTCGCAGTCGCCAGAGCCAGTCTGCTGCGTAGTATCCGTGCCCGCCACCGATGATCTGAACGGCTTGATAGACGGACTTGGGGTCTGCATTGACCGTCATCTGCCGCTGGTCCACGAACACGCGGCCACCCGACCAGTCCGGGTCGCCCGGAACCGGTCCGGCATCAAGCCAGGATGTGGCCACTTCATTGGCGGCTTCATGCTGAAGTGCCGATGCGATGGAGTCACGGGGCGACTGGAGGTCGTGTGGCATGAGCTCGGAAGCCTTGTCATCTCGGCAGATCACCGTGTTGGCCAGGCCTTCCGCGAGCGGTCTTGCGATATCCGCCCCGACAGGGGTCACCATGTGAATCCAGTAGGAGCTCAGACGAGGTGTCAGTACCGGAACTGGGACAACGTATCGCTTCGGAAGTTTCAGTTCTTCTGCAACGATCTTCATCAATTCCCGGTAGGTGATGATTTTGGATCCTCCGATATCCAGCTTCATGCCTGTGGTCTCAGGTGTCTCAAGACAGGCTTGTAGATAGAAGAGGGCATCGGTGATGGAAATGGGTTGACACCGTGTACGGACCCAGCGAGGCGTCACCATCACAGGGAGCCGTTCAACCAGGTACCTCAGTATTTCAAATGATGCCGATCCGGAGCCGATGATCATGGCGGCCCTGAGCACGGTCAGCGGAACACCGCTCTCGGACAGGGAGGCTTCGACCTTTCTTCGGGACATGAGATGTTGGCTCAGATGTCCACCAAGCTCTCCAAGGCCACCGAGATAGATGATCCTCTCCACGCCCGCTTCCTTGGCAGCGTGTCCGAAATTGCAGGCGAGTGTCTGATCGACGTTGTCATAGTCTCGGCCAGCCGTGATCATCGAATGGATCAGGTAGTAGGCTGCCGTACAGCCCTTGAGCAATTCAGCCAGCTCGTTGCGATCCGTCAGGTTCGTCTCAACGACTTCGAGGCCCGGGTGATTTGCCCAGTGTCGGCCTTGCAGCTTGCGTCTGTTGCGAACCATGCACCTGACCTGATACCCGGCGTCAAGCAGTCGGGGAACGAGACGACCGCCGATATAGCCGGTGGCTCCAGTGACTGCAATGATGTGGTTTTGATGGTCGGTCATGATTCAGGTCGGTTCGTCGGTTTCAGCTTCTGCGGATGGGACTCGACGGAGTCCCATCCGCACTGTTTCGAAGCAGATTTCAGGCAGCCGCTGCCATGTGCCAGCGTGTCTGGATGGCCTTCACGCTGAGTGCCTGGTAGAGGGCTGCTGCACCAACCAGGATGTAGATGAGCCGGGCACCGGCTGTGGCATAGCCGCCCATGATGGAAGCGACGATGTCTACATCGAAGATGCCCCAGAGGCCCCAGTTGAGTCCTCCGATGACGAGGAGTACGGCTGCGATGACGTCAATGGTTTTCATGGCTGGTTTCCTTTGCTACTTCACTTTGGATGATCAGTGGGGGGAGCACTGAACGAGTTGGCTTGAAAAATCTGAGGGTGGCAGGCATTGCTGCTTGGAGGAGTGAATGGCAATGCCTGCTCCACCCTCAGGTTCGGATCATGGGGACTCTCTCTCTACTTAGAGCATGATCCGAAGTTCATGATGACGAGCATGACATCGTCGACGTCGACGTTGCCACTGTCATCGATATCCGCCCATGGGTCGTTGGTGTTCCACTTGTCGAGCAGTGCGAGGATGTCACTTGATCCAGTCGTGCCATCACCGACGATGTCGGTTGCACACTGCTCCGAGTCGAGGAGGGGGAGGACACCAAGGGATGGATTGCCGTTCAGAAGTCCAGTGGCGACCACGGTGAACGATCTGAATCCAGTCACATTGAGGCCAGGGACGTCAAGGGCGACAGTGTCGGTACCAGCGACTCGGGCTTCGAGGTCGTAGGTTCCGCCGGGGACGCTGATGTAGCCTGCATCTTCACCAAAGGAGACGTTCCCGAACAGGACAGGTCCACCATTGGCGAGGGCGATGTCGACGGCAGGTGCGTCAGGGGATGCGTGGATGAACCGGATTCGGGCATCCTCACCGAGCATGTTGTCATCCACGACGACAAGTGGCTGGATATTCGCCAGCTGATCGATTGCCAGGACGCTGTAGTCGAAGGCCTCGAGAGGAAGCGTTGCATCGATGACGACTGGATCGTTCAAGCCGGATGGCACGACCTGGATGTCATAGGTGTCTGCTGGAAGATCCGTGTACATGGTTGCGCGGTTGAAGGACAGATTCTCGATCGCACGAGTGCCGTTGACCTTCACATCGACGGCAGGTGCGTCCGGGGAAGCGTGGATGACACGCAGCTTGGCCATTGGGGCGACGTCGAGGGCGACGGAAACGCCGAGTGCTGGTGAGCCCTTGAGAAGGCCATTGGCCCAGATCGTGACACCGGTACCACCGGTCAGGGCTACGCCTGGCAGTGACAACGCGACGGTGTTGGTACCTGCTACTCGGGCTTCGAGGTCATAGGTGCCTGCAGGGACGGTGATGTAACCGCCGGATTCGGAGTAGGCGACATTGCCGAACAGGACGGGGCCGTTGTCGGCGATGGCGATGTCCACAGCAGGGGTACCGGGAGAGGCGTGGACGAAGCGGACTCTGGTCGAGCCTGGGACTCGCAGGTTCTCATCCTCGAAGATCGCTGGAGCGATGTCTTCGAGCAGGTTGATCGCTGCAATCGTGAAGTCACCTTTTTCAGGGAGTGGGATGGTGGCTTCGATCACGGCAGGTCCGGTGGTGCCGGCAGCAACGACTTCAATCTGATACTTGCCTTCAGGGAGAGTGGCATAGTCGGTGGTCTCGCCAAATGCGAGATTCGTGAATGCTGCTGAACCGTTGACGAGGACGTCAACTGCCGGGGCATCCGGTGACATGTGGGCAACACGAACGTCTGCTGCTGTCGCCATCGTGGCGATGGAAGACATCATGATTGCTGTTGTGATCGCATATTTCATTTCATTGTCCTTGAGGGTAGAGGGGAACTGAGTATCTGTTCTTGTGTGTGTACTGAGAGGAGGGGGGAGGACGAAGGGGGGAGATACAGCCTCCCCCCCTCGTCCAATCGGGGATGGTTCATTTCGCCTGTGCAGAGGCGGTTTTCATCTGAGGAATCATCACGGTGTCAATCACATGGATGACACCATTGGAGGCTTCGATGTCGGCTGCCATCACGCGTGAATCGTTGACGAAGACGTTATTGCCGCTCTTGCGGATGGAGGCATTGTTGCCCTGGAGTGTCTTCGCGGAACCTGCGTTGATCGCAGCGTCGCTGTAGACCCGGCCTGGAATCACGTGGTACGTGAGAATGGCTGCGAGCTTGTCTTTGTTCTCAGGCTTCAGAAGTGATTCGACGGTTCCTGCTGGAAGCTTGGCGAACGCTTCATCTGTCGGGGCAAAGACTGTGATCGGACCCTTCGCGGAGAGGGCGTCGACAAGATTGGCAGCCTTGGCTGCTGCCAGGAGGGTCTGGAAGGTGCCTTGCTTGCTGGCGATTTCCGGAATGGTCGACTGGCTTGGAAGCACCACGGAGTCGATGACATGGATGGTGCCGTTGGAGCCCTTGATGTCCGTCAGGATGATTCGAGCATCATCGACCTTGGGGCCCATGTCGCCCATGCGGATGTCCAGTCGCTGGCCATTGGCGGTCATCAGGTTCTTGGAGGAGACGACGTTCTTGGCAGCCATGTTGCCAGGGACGACGTGGTAGAGAAGGACGGCCTTGAGGGCTTCCTTGTTTTCCGGCTTCAGCAGAGTCTCGACAGTGCCCTTGGGCAGCTTTGCGAATGCTGCATCTGTTGGTGCGAAGACCGTGTACTCGTCGCTGTTCTGAAGAGTCTCAGTCAGGCCAGCGGCTTCGACGGCTGCGAGGAGGGTCTGGAATCTGCCATCGTTCTGGGCGACTTCTGCGATGGTCGGCTGGGAGCCACTGCAGGTTGGTGCGAACGACAGGGCAGAGGATGCAACGAGGCTGAGCAGGAGGGACATTGTGATTTCCTTCTAAAAACGTCCAATAAGTGCAAATCGTTCAAAACGTTCAATTCAACCAGAATCTAGCGTCCCTATTCGCCTTTATCAAGAGCCTAGTCTCTTAAATTCGTCCAAAACGTTCAAAATGTTCACATAGGTCATCTTGTGGTGTATATATTGTTGACATGCAACACCTTTCCGCAGATCGCTTGATCTCTCCTCGAAACCTCGCAGAGGCGATCGGGATGAGTGAGTCCTCTCTCAAGAGATGGGCTGATCAGGGATTGCTGAAGGTCACCAAGACCGTGGGGGGCCACCGTCGCATCAGCGTGCGAGATGCCATCCAGTTTGTTCGAGATCGAGGCATTCGCTTCCTGAAGCCCACCGTCATCGGTCTCCCGGCAGACGACCTGACATTCAATGTGGACGACATGGGTCTGAATGACGCTTTGCTGTCACACCTCAGCAAGGGAGAATCGGACTCTGTCTGGAATCTGTTGATTGGACGTTTTCTGGATGGTTCAACCATCGCGCAACTTGGCGACGGTGCCATCAAGTCCGCCCTGCGTGAACTGGGTTCCCAGTGGGAGCACGATTCCAATGGCATCTTCGTCGAACATCGAGCGACTGACATCTGCATCCAGGTCATCCAGCAGATGAAAATGATCGCAACCCATTCGTCTCCCAAGTTCAGAGCCACCGGGGGGGCGGTCAGTTCAGATCCTTACATTCTGCCCAGCATGCTTGTCTCTTCGGTCATTACCGAGAGTGGCGGTCAAGCCACCAACCTTGGCCCGAACACACCCATTGATGTCCTGAAGATCGACAGCATCAAACGCCCGAAAAACGAACAGCCTCAACTCGTCTGGATCTCCGCAAGCGTTCTGGAATCTCCCGAGGAGACCTCCAGAGAGATCAACGAGTTCGCTCATGAATGTCACGATGCGGGTATCAAGCTGATCGTGGGTGGTCGGCAGGTAACCGATCTTTCCCTTGATCATGTTCCCAGTCTTTCAGTTCATGCATCTCTGGAGAGTGTCGCCAAGGTGGCATCGACGATCGCTGCTGCCTAGCGGCTGGGAATACCCCGGTTTCTGAGCAGTTCACAGAGCTGTGAATCGAACATTCTGAATCGTTCATATCGCTCGTCATCTTCGGAATCTTCAGTGATGACCAGAGGCATTCTGGAATGCGTTGTCCAGATGCGGAAGACATGTCCGCAGATCCGTCCGTGTCTTCGTAAAGCGGATGATTGGAATCGCGTGATGGATTCCCAATTCAGTCGTCGGATCGTCCCATCATTCAGTTGAATCCATTTCAGGCCACTCTCGACCACTTCCAGTCGAAGTCGGATGATGTTCCGCCGGAGGACATGAATCATTCCGGCCAGGACGATCATGACGAGAACCAGGAAGATCATGAATCCAAGCTGTTCAAATCTCGTGTTGTGGGTGAGGGCCATCATGATCAGGAATCCACCGAGAACGAGGATGGCCGAAGTGGACACGGCGCCAACCACGAGCCATGGTGGGCGTGGGGGAGACCATGACCAGGTGAGTTTGCCCTTGAGCATGCTGAAAAGGATAGACGAAGGGCCTGATCATCGTGGATAATGGTTGCATGAATGTCATGCCAGTGACTGTCTTCCTGATTCTCCTTGCCATCATGGGCACTCATGTCTCATCGGAACCGGATGTTCAGACTGTTCCTGAATCTCATGCATGGGACGTTCTCAGAACACGCCTCGACGTCGAAGAGCGTTCATGGCTCCTGATGTGGGACGGCAGTGATCAGGGGCAGTTGCTGATCGAGGACTACCTTCGGACCTATCCATCAGGGGATCATCGCGAGCAGGCTCTGTACCTCAAGGCTGTTGGTTACTGGAACGTGTACGACTATGCGAATGCAGTGGATGCCTATGGCCGCTATATCGAGATGTCCCGTCACGAGCAGCGTTTGAGCCTGGCGATGACTCGTCATCTTCAATCACTACTGAGATCGGACCGGCCGTCTGAGGCCATCACGCTTGCTGCGAAGTACAGTTCTCGTCCCGGTTCGGAGCAGCGAGAACTCGTCGTGGTTGATGCGCTTCTTCTTCAGGGGAAGCCGGATGTCGCCCGAACCCTGCTTGAGGGCATGATTCGAAAGGCTGCTCAGGATGCATCGCGGTCGAGGATGCTGACGAGCCTGGAAGACCGCCTCACTCAGATCGACTTGATCGGCAAGCCCTTGCCTTCATTTGATATCAAGGCATGGCGAACCGGTCGATCATTGACGCCGCAGACCTTCCATGGGCGGATTCTGCTTCTTGAATTCTGGGCAACCTGGTGCAAGCCGTGCATGGTGCAGATGCCGAAACTGGTTGGTCTCTACGAAAGGCACCATGAGCAGGGCTTTGACATTCTCGGAGTCGATCTTGATGAGGATCCATCCAGATTGGCAGCCGTTGTGGATGGACTTGGCATGAGATGGCCGCAGTTCAATGATGAACGCAAATGGAAGAATTCGATGGCGGTCGATTTCAATGTGCGTCGAATTCCCCATGCCATTCTCGTGGACCGTTCAGGCATCGTTCGCTATGTGTCCCCACCTGCCTCGGCGCTGGATCGACTGGTCTTGAAACTGCTTGAAGAGTCGGCTTCTGAACGGCCCGGTGATCCTGTGGAGAAGCAGCACGGGCGGTGAGGTGTTGGTTGTTCAGGCTTCAGTCGGCCTGATCCGTGTTGTCCTTGGCCTTCTTTTCAAGATCGGCAATACGTCTTCTTGCTTCGACGAGTTGTTCTGTCAGCATCAGTTGGACATTCGTCGCCATGTGTGTGGGCTTCGAAAGCAGTCGAGCCGTGAGGGCGGTGATCTTGGTTCGCAGTTCGTCCGTATCAGGCCCCGGTTTGATCGATTCCAGCATGATGCGAGCCGCGCCCGGGTTGTTGGCTTCGATCATTCTGTTGATCATCAGGATGCTGCATCGTCTGTGGAGAAGATTGATTTCCTCGGATTCCGGCATGTCGACTCTGAGGGCCTCCAGCATGACTCGGCAGGTCTGGCCAAGGTCATCGATGACTTCTACTTCAGCGCCTTCCTTGACCAGTTGATCAAGGCGAATCACATGCTCCCGGACGCGATCCAGCATTCCAATCGACTGATGGTGCTCGATGTACTCTCGAATCGCGGCGATGAGTGCCTCGGCACTGTCGTATCGAAGTGATGGTTCGGAATCGATCGCTCGTCGGCACAACGCAGCCAGCGGTGCCGGAACCCAGCTGGGGAACGTGATCGTAGGTCCCTTGCTGATATTCACGAAGACTTCCTTGATCGAATCTCCCTTGTGAGGCGGATAGCCTGTGAGGATCTCGCACAGCACACTGCCGAGCAGATAGATGTCCGTCTTGGTGGTCAGAACGCCTTCCCGCTCGATCATCTCCGGAGCGGCATAGGCCGGTGTGCCGGTGAATCCGCGTGTCAAGACCTTGCCGGTACTGTCGATATGTTCAGCAAGCCCCCAGTCGACCAGGTAGACCTCGCCGTAACGTCCGAGCATGACGTTGCCTGGCTTGATATCCCGATGAATGACACCTTGGCCGTGTGAATAGGCGATCGCCTCACAGATACGGATGAGAATCTCGAGATGCTCGAGCAATGTGGATTCATGTCCAGAATCCAGTTTCTTGGCATCCTTGATCAGTCGATCGCTCCAGCATTCCCCACGCACCAGCTGCATGACGAGTACAGGTCTTCCGTCATGCCCCTGGCCGATGAGATGGACTGGAGGAATGACAGGGTGGACCAGTCGCGCCTGGACCTTGGCTTCTTCGATCAGCAGAGTGCGTGCCGTTGTCGTATCCCGATCGGTGCGCAATTGCTTCAGGGCGACGGATCGCCCCAGGCTGACTTGTTCTGCGGCACTCACGACCCCGACGCCACCGCGACCAATCTCATGAAGCACCATGAAATCCGATCCGGTTTCGGGGTTGTTGGGATCAGCCCCGATCTCGATTTCTCGAAGCGTGGCCGTTTCCTGGTTTTCCCGTGAAATGCGGTCGAGCATTTCCGAGACTTCAGGGGGTTCATATCTCAGGGTCTGAGTGGGGTGTGTTTCCGGGTTGGCCACTTCGCGAGTACTGGCCAGGCGGAGGTGTGGTGCCTCCCCTGGATCCCATGGCTGGTATGTACTTCGTGGGGCGTCTTCACCCATCAACCATACTCCGTGATGTCTACAGTCCGTTGCTCGAGAGCCATTCGTTTGACGTGGTCACTGAAGCATAGATCGGAAAGATGGAATGACAATACATTTCCTGCTCTGCAGGTGTTCTTGAAATGGTGCAGTCTTCAAGAACAATCACGTCGTACCCAAGCTCATAACCTGATCGAGCCGTCGAGTCGATACAGACGGCCGTCGAGGCACCAGCGAGCAGCAGATGGCGAATGCCCTTGTTCGTGAGGTGTTCATTGAGTTTGGTATCAACAAAAGTGTTGAAGCCCGTTCGACCAGGCAGCGTCGTGACCTGATCATTGATTGGAACCAGCTCATCAATCACACAGCCTCCTGTCGTACCTTCGACGAACAGGCCACCTTGCTTGATGGCAGCCAGGATTCCAACTTCCTGCGTGATTTCGGGATGGCCTTCACGGAACAGAATCGGAAGGTTGATGACATCGACCGAGGTTTCCAGAAGCTTGTTGGTCAGGTTGAGAATGTTGGTCTTGACCTCATCGATGCGTTCAGGGGCCTCGATGGAGGCTCGAAGTGCACATTCCGGACCAAAGTGGTCGTTCTGCATTCCGATGAGAAGAAGGGCGGTGTTGCTCAATTGGCTCATTGGTCGATCTCTCCAAGTTGGAGCATGATCATATCCAATGTCGTCACCTGCTGGAAACTCAGGGGGAACATCCCTTTTCTGTAGCCCTGAGGAGCGTGATGCCATCTCATCCATTCTTCACAAAGGGATGTGATCTGTTGAAACGGGCTCGGAATCGCATCATCAGCTGGCCTTAGCTGCAGGGGAAGTGGTTCGGGTCATCACCTGGAATTCAACATTCAACTGACTTCTCTTCAGGAGGGAGGCAAGCAGATTGTTGGAATTCAGCACGGTTGAGTAGATCGGAAAGATGGTCTGGCAGTACATTTCCTGTTCGTCGGGCGTCCTGCTGAGTGTGCAGTCCTCGAGGATGACCACTCTGTATCCGAGTTCATAGGCCGACCGTGCCGTCGAATCGATGCATCCGGCGGTACAGCAACCGCCGATGACCAGTGTCTTGAGTCGTCTGGCAGCAAGATATTCATGCAACCCGGTGTCCACGAAGGCGTTGAAACCCGTCAGACCGGTCAGTGTCGTCATGTGTTCAAGCCAGGGGCGGACTTGGGGAATGATCTCTGTTCCAGTCGAGCCATGCTGAAACAGGTTTTCATTCTTGATGGTTCCGAGAAAGCCGACTTCTCGTGCAATCTCGGGATGTCCTGGGCGGAATCTGATGGGTATGTTTGCCATGTGCATGTGACTGCGGCTTACCTGGCTGATGAGCCACAGGAGCCTTCGCGTGAACAGCACTACGCGTTCTGGCTTCTCGATGTCCTTCATCAGAGGACTTCGAGGGCTCAGATAGTCATTCTGAAGACCAATCAGCAGGAGTGCTGATTCCTTGAAATCATGCATCGCACATTCTCTCTTCGACCTCGACAGCACCTCATCAAGAAACGTCTCCACCATGATGAGTTGACAAAGAGCACATGCGACGGGTGCGATGGGAACCTACAACGGAGGGGAGGAGAGGATGATCGTGATCACGGATCTCGCAGGCCCGCCGCATGTGCTTCTGCAGTGTGTTGTGATGGGGAGTTGGACTCCGTTCATGGGAGAAGATTCATCGTCAATCCTGGACGAGGAATCAGACAGGTTGGTTGGCTGTTCAAGACAGTGATGAGAAAACCGAATCAAGTCCTCATGGATTCGGTCCCATTGCTACATCCGTGAACCATCAGGCTGCGGTTGCACCAACAGAGTCATTGATGCATGGAAACGGCCCGTAACTGGCGGCACAGATGGATCTGAGTGCAGATCACCCCTCGGAACCTCATGAAAAGGGCTGATTTTGATCCGTCAATTGGACGAGGTCAGCCCCAGATTTATTTTTCGGTTCCGCACTTGAAACACGATCCTGCTGAATCAGAAGCCTCAATATCCAAGTATTGCTCTTGCTCTTTGTGTGATTCATGCCGAGTACACTGGCCTTCATGAATCTGTTTGTTTTTCTTCTTGCTGCCCTGAATGTTCAGGGGCTCGCGACAGATCCGGATCTCGAACGAGCCTTGCGATCCGCAGGAGACAATCGTGGGGCGCTTGTGGCGGCGTTGGATCAAGTGCCACCGGAACAGATCCCGGGAATGAGCTGGCTCATCAGGCACATGCCTCTGGACGATCTGCGTTCATTGACGACGGCCTATCTGGTTGAGAATGTCAATGAATCTTATGAATCCTTGAATGCGGCTATTTGGAAGGACTCGATTCCAAAGGCTGTCTTCTACGATGCGATTCTGCCCTATGCATCTATCAACGAACGTCGAGATCAATGGCGTGCCGACTTCCGGTCTCGATTCGGTGCTCTTGTCAAGGATGCCAAGTCCTCATCGGAAGCAGCTGCGATCCTGAACAACAGCATCTTCAAGATGTTGAATGTGCACTATTCAACCGATCGCCCGAAGCCGGATCAGTCACCCTATGAATCCATCGAAGCCGGCATGGCGTCCTGTACCGGTTTGAGCATCCTGCTTGTGAATGCATGCCGCAGTGTGGGTGTCCCGGCTCGGTTCGTGGGCGTCCCGAAGTGGTCCGATGACAGCGGCAACCATTCCTGGGTCGAAATCTACGACGATGGTCAGTGGCATTTCACTGGCGCGGCCGAACCGGTCGGCATGTCACTCGACAAGGCGTGGTTCGAGAGTCGGGCACGCGGAGCCATCGAGAATCATGAACAGAAGGCCATCCTGGCCGTTACATGGAGGCGGGTGCCGTTGACGTTTCCGCTTCCATGGAAGCCCGGCGATGACACGGTTGGGGCGGTCGATGTGACCAGTCGATACACGGCCGACGCACAGGCCGTTCCAGAGGGGATGGTCCGAATACGCGTGGTGGTCAGGGATGCCGCCGGCAATCGTGTGTC
>MDSW01040398.1_pt1 | contig 28783 bp, 21 predicted proteins | sample 811171 | NCBI WGS metagenome assembly MDSW01 (sample SAMN05326641, study PRJNA326480) | marine metagenome | isolation source: seawater | place: Atlantic Ocean: North West | collected 2012 | reverse complement strand
CAAATATAAATTATGATTGTAGTAATAACTGTTTAGTAGATATAGATTGTGCAGGCGTATGTGGTGGTGATTCAGTTTTTGATGATTGTGGAGTATGCGGTGGAAATGGCCCTGAAAATAATTACGACTGCAATGGAGTCTGTACTGCTATAATAGATTGTTCAGGTGTATGTGGAGGCAATCTTATAAATGATGATTGTGGAGTTTGTGATGGTGATAAATTTGATAATAATAATGATGGTATTGTAGATAGTGACTATGATTGTAATGGAAATTGTTTAGTTGACTTAGATTGTTCAGGCGTATGTGGAGGTGTAGCAGTTTTAGATGTTTGTGGTATATGTGATGGAGGTATATTGAATTTGTATGATTGCCCGTGTCCTTCAGGAATATTTGATGAATGTGGGATATGTAATGGGCCTGGTGCAATCTATGAATGTGGGTGTAATGATATTGATCATGGAAGATGTGATTGTAGTGGAAAAAGATTAGACTGTGCAGGAGTATGCGGTGGAAATAGTTTTATTGATACATGTGGTAATTGCGGAGATTGGGTTGTAGCCAATAACTGCCAGGATGATTGTAGGGATTGTAAAGGAAAATGTGGTGGTGATGCTGTATTAGATTGTAGCGGTGAATGTAATGGTGATTTAATTTTAGACTGCGCGGGAGTATGCGGTGGAAATGCCTTAGTAGATAATTGTGGTGTTTGTGGTGATGCTAATGAAAATTTAGAGTATGAGTTAGTTTGGAACGATGAATTTTCAAGTAGCAATCTTGATTTACAGCAGTGGAACATAGAACAATGGCCTTCTGAAACATTTAATGAAGAAAAACAAGCATATACTGATAATAAAGAAAATATTTTTTTACAAGATGATGCATTGCATATTAGGGCTTTAAGAGAAACCTATGATCCTAATGAAGATGGGTTAATTGATGCATTGTATACTTCAGGGCGAATAAGTACTAAATATAAAGGAGACTGGCAATATGTTAAGGTTGAGGTAAGAGCTAAATTACCTCAAGGAAAAGGAACATGGCCAGCTATTTGGATGCTTCCTACGGATAATTATTATGGTGATTGGCCAGCAAGTGGTGAAATAGATATTATGGAATACGTAGGCTCGAATTTAAATAGAGTACATTCATCGATTCATAATTCTATAAACTATACTGATTTACCTAATAGTCAAACGAGCTCTATTAATATAGAGGATGTAAGTAATTGGCATATATATTCTATGATTTGGAAAGAAAGTGAAATTATTTTTTTTGTTGATGATCAGTCTATATTAACTTATAATAATACCGATTCTGGTCATGAACTATGGCCTTTTAATCAAAAATTTCATTTAGTTTTAAATTTAGCAATTGGTGGTACATGGGGAGGAGAAATTAATCCAGCAATTTTCCCATTAGATTTAATAATTGATTATGTTCGAGTATATAAACAAGAATGCTTTTAAATAGGAATTGATTCTTGTATAATAAAACAAAAATATTATTATTAATCTTTATTACGTCATTTTCTTTCTCGCAGACAACTGGAAAAATAGTGGGTAGAATTATAGACCAAGATACATTAGAACCTTTAATTGGAGCTAATATAATTATACTTAATACAGATTATGGAACAGCTTCAGATATAAATGGAGATTTTTTTCTTATTAATATACCTTCAGGTTCTTATCGCCTATCTTTAACTATGATTGGGTATAAAAAAACTTTGGTTGATGATGTGCAGGTCTCGGTAAATAGGACTACTCCAATAAATTTATCAATGAGATCTTCAGTATTAGAGGGAGATGTAATTGTTGTAAAAGCTGATCAAGTTTCAATTAAAAAAGACCAGACAAGTTCAATAAAAAATATTTCATCAGATCAAATAGATATTATGCCAGTAGAAAATATTGGTCAAATAATTGGTATGCAAGCAGGTATTGTTGCCGGTCATTTCCGGGGGGGACGAAGTACTGAGGTTACCTATTTAGTTGATGGTATTAAAGTTGATGAAATTTATGGAGGTGGTTCGAGTTCTATTGAACTGGAGACTGGATCTGTTAGTGAGCTAGAAATCATAACAGGTACCTTTAATGCCGAATATGGTAAAGCCATGAGCGGTGTTGTAAATCAAGTAACAAAATCAGGGGGAAATTCTTTTGAAGGGGCTCTTGCATTAGGTTATGGTAATTATCTGACTCCAAATAAAGATATTTTTAAAGGAATAGACGATTTAGAAGCTAATAGCAATCAGGACTATCAATTTAATCTCAGTGGTCCAATTATTAAAGATAAAATCAATTTTTTTATAAATTACAGATTAGAAAATAATAAAAATCATCTAAATGGCCTTCATTATTTTAATCCAAGTGATAAAAGTGATTATGGTGATAATTCTTCTGAAAATTGGAAATCAGAGCATACTGGGGATCATACTTTAGAGAGATATTGTATGGATAATAGAGGGATTGCTATTTTAGATAATAATAATAATTTTATTTTTGATGAAAAAATTTGTTTAAATGAATATGGGCAATGTGAATTTATTACATCAGTATGTTCATATAATAATAATACAATACCAATTGATGATGAGCTCTTATGTGAAATGCAGTATGGTGGGATTTATATTGAAGAATTTCAAACTTCTATATCTTCAAGTATGAGCTATTGTGAAAACCTGAATGAAACTCTTAAAAATAGTAATGAGATTAATAATGAAGTGCAAAGTATTACCTTTATTCCCGGTTTAAATATAGGATATCAAATTGGTAAGCCTAACAATAGCTATGTTCCGTTAAATAATACAAAAAATTCATCTTTATTTAGTAAAATAAGCTTTCATTTATTAGATGATTTACGATTTTCTATACTATATTCAAAAAATACAAACAATTGGAAAGAATATAATCATTATTATAAATATAATCCATATGGACTACCCTTAAATGAAAGCTCTTCTTATTTAGGAGCTTTACAATGGAACTATATGTTTAACCAATCTTATTTTATTGAAGGTAAACATTCATATTTGTCAAATTATTTTGGACGGTATTTATTTAAAGATTCATTTAGTGCTAATTATATATCAGATGATTATACTCAGGGTGTTCCAGGTTTTTCAACTGGAGGACAAGATAAATTTCATATAAAAAGAATAACAGATGAAATTACATCAAGTATAAAGCTAAATATGCAGTTGAATAAGCACCATAGTGTTAAAACAGGTTTTGATTATTCTATTTACAAAATAAATAATAAAGAATATTTTATTATACCTAATCCAGATTCATTATTACAGGGTATCTATTCTGCTTATACTCTCCCAGATTCTATTCAGTCACCTGATGATGATATATTTAATGTTGAACCTTTAGAGTATTCTTTATTTATCCAAGATAAAGCAGAATATGATGAAATGGTTGTTAATTTTGGATTAAGGTATGATTATTTTAACCCGAATGTATACTATCCTTCTGATTATAGAAACCCTGCTAATACAATCAGCAATGTGCCTCAGTCAGATAGCCTTAAAGCAAAAGAATTTACTTATTGGAGTCCACGATTAGGGATAGCATATCAAGTAGCTGAGGCTGCAATTGTTCACTTTAGCTATGGTCACTTTTATCAAATGCCACCTATGTATTCTATGTTTTCACATAGTAACTGGATTGTTCCAACAGGTAATTATGAGACTGTTTTAGGAAATCCTAATATAAAAGCTGAAAAGACAGTAACCTATGAAATTGGCTTATGGCAGAAATTGAATTTATTAATGTCAATTGAAATTAATATGTTTTATAGGGATATATACAACCTTCTTGGAACAGATGTATGGACAACATATAATCAAGTTAAATATGGCCTTTATTCAAATAAAGACTATGGGAACGTCAGAGGTTTAGAAATAAAATATGATTTTAATTATGATGCTTTTTCTATCTTTTGCAATTATACTTTACAATATACAAGAGGGAATGCAGATCAGCCTCTTCAATCATTTGATAGAGAAGGAGGCAATAAGGATCCTGTATCAAAATTAATATCAATGAGCTGGGATCAAAGGCATACTTTTAACACGACTCTAGCATATAATATAAAAAAAATTGGTTTAACTATAACTGGTTATTATAATTCTGGTACTCCCTATACATTTGAGCCAGTTACTGAATCTGAAACTGCGCTTATTAACTTACTACCTAATAATGATTATAAACCTGCTAACTATACAGTAGATTTGACAGGATACTATAAAGTTTTTGAAAGTAATAGTTTGAGTACTCGACTTTCATTTTCAATATATAATGTTTTTGATGTATTAAATGACATGTGGGTATATCCTAAAACTGGTAGAGCTTATAGTAATATAGTAAGTGAAACTGATATTTTAAGCTATAGAAGTACTTTCACAGATATATATGACCAATATAAGAATCCTGCAATGTATTCTTCACCTCGTAATATAAAATTAATGTTAACAATCGATTTTAAATGATTAGAAAATTTAGAACATATATATATATATATAATCTAGTATGCTTATTAGTAGCTCAATCATTTTATGATGGACCAGATGATCTTGCTGGAGATCCTAGTGCAATTAGAGAATCTAGAATGGATGGTAATAGAGTTTTGTTGTATTTTAAAAATACGACAGAACTCTCAGATTGGGCTCCTGGAGGATTAGATAATGTTTCAATTTGGCCCAATGATGGTACTGGTACTAAAATGTTGGATGGAATTGGACTTCTGATTGCAGCTAAAGTATATATACAAGATGATAATGACTCAGAGACGATAGATACAGTAATTATTGATAATATAGATCAGATTAATGATATCAATATCCCTAAGCATGAAGTTTATTTTTTACAAACTAGTTATCGTGAAGAGATGGATCATAATCCCTCTAATACTTTAGATTGGGGCTTTTATCCAGTATTTGGTTATTTTAATCCCATGCAAGATGAGCCTGCAATGAGTGATAAATCTGATACCTGGCCTACTAATGGGTGGCCGTCTACTGGAAATACTACAAAGTGGAAAGGTTTATGGGATGGTAGATTTGGTAAAGGAGTTCAGTATGCCGATTTAGAGACTTATTTTGTTGCTAATGATGCACAAGATCAAGAAAATCTACAGGGGCCAGTTATAAAATATTATCCAAAACCTGGAAAATTTATTCAAAATGATGCGTCATTTGGAGCAGGTTTACCATGGGGTGGATTAGGAATTAGAGTGGAAACTCGGGGGTTTCAGTGGAATAATCCATTGGTAAAGAATGCGTTATTTTTTGAATATAATATAACTAATATTTCTGACTATACTATTAATGATATTGCATTTGGATATTGGGTGGATAATGCTATTGGATCTGATAACAATACGGATGAAGTTGGCTTTTTTGATACATATTTAGATTTATCATATTCTTGGGATTATGATGGTATTGGATTGGGTACGGTTGTTCCTGGAATAATGGGATTTGCATTTTTAGAGAGTCCTGGAATTTCAATAGATAATATTGATAATGATGACGATGGTATAATTGATGAAAGTAGGGGATATGATAAGGGTAGTTGGGATGAAAATCCATATGGTGGGATATCAGATATAGATAAATTTTTAGAATTTTATAATTTAGATGAGTCTGAACTTAAACCGCATTGGTCAGGTGATGAAGATCAAGATTGGACATCAAGTACAATTAATGATGATGGTTCATGTAATCCAAATGATGATGTTGGACTTGATGGTATTGGACCTGGCGATCTAAATTATTCATATGCAGATATAGGTGAATGTAATGGTGAACCTGATTGCGTACAGGGTGTAGGATGCGAACCAAATTTTGGAGAAACAGATATTTCTGAATCAGACATGATTGGTCTTACTACTTTTCAGTTATTCCCAATTGATGAAGCTGGTCATAATAATAAAACTGGAATTTGGTTTTATAATGATTCTCTATTATTTGAGATGATGTCAGATACTATTCTTGTTCAATATTCTGATACACCTGCAAATTTAGTTGAACTTTTTGCTTCTGGAACATTTCTACTATCTTCAGGTCAAACGGAGAGAATCTCTATGGCCGAACTTCATAGTTTTGATCCTCTTGTAGGTTCTCCGGGTGGTAGTATTGTTAATGCCCCTTCATTGTTTGAATTAAAAAAAACAGTTCAATTAATTTATGAAACTGATTATCGGTTTGCTACTCCACCTAGGATGCCATCACTTTATGCTGAAGCTGGAGATAATAAGGTTGTTCTAACATGGAATAATGTATCTGAAGAATCTAAAGACCAATTTTTACCTGATTCTTTGCAATATGATTTTGAGGGTTATAAAATTTATAAGGCAACAGATAAATATTTTAAAGATTCTCAATTAATTTCAGATGGTTTTGGAAATCCACTATATAATCAAGCAATTTTTCAGTGTGATAGAATTGATGGTATAAAAGGGTTCTCAAATTGGGCTCCAGTATTTGGAACAGGCTATTATATGGGAGATGACAGTGGGCTTAAACATCATTTCATTGATACAGATGTTATTAATGGTAAAACATATTATTATGCATTAGTTGCATATGACTATGGATTATCTCCAACTGAAGATTTAATATATGGTATACCACCATCAGAGAATAATTGGATTATAGATTTAGATGAGAATGAGAATATAGTTGGTTATGGACCTAATGTTGCTGTTATTGAGCCTAGGGTTCCATCATCTAGCTATGTTGAGCCGTCAATCAATATTATAAATGAAGATTTATTGGGTACTGGTGAAATTTCCATAGATATTATAGCAAAAGATTTAATTAAAAATAATGGTGACTATTATCTAACTTTTCAAAATGATACAATATACAAGAATAACAATGTCATTAATACAAAACCAATTTCAATTGTAACAACTGGTTTTAATATTTATTCAAAAAATGATGATAGCTTGTCACTTATTTATAGTGAATCGAAAGGTTTTAATTCTTCTGGAGATGCAAATTCTATTAATCAAAATATAATTTTAGATTCAAGTGGTGATTATTGGACACTAAATCCATCAAAAAGTATTGTTACTGATATTTTTGATGGATTGCAAATGACTCTAAAGCAAAATGTTGAGTCTGCTTTACTAAAATCGCAAGGATGGATTGATGTTTTTTCACCAAACAAAGAAATAATTATTTTACCCTTTCCATCAATTGATCATAGAGAATCTAAAATTGTTCCATGGGACTATGAAGTGACTTTTGTAGGTCAAAATGATTATTATACTGAAAATTTTGTTTTAAGTATCAATGATATTTTAGATCATAATGAAAACAAACCGGATGCGGTATTATTAAACTCATCCTTTGATTTTATAGTAAAAAATATTTCACATAATATTTATGCTAACTTAGTTGTTTCGGATCAAAATGCTAACGGTTTATATGATAAGTATATTGATCTGGTATTGGTTGGTGCTGTTAATGGCCAAGGACTATGGCAAGGTACAAGCTTTGTGATAGATTTTAGAGGAATTATAGAAAGTTCTTACCCCGATCCTGGTGATATATATTCTATTGAGTTTGAACGCCCTTTTTGGTCAACAGATACGCTTCATTTTAAAACTACTTCATCATTAGAAGAAATAAATATAGAAAATGAGAATTTATTATTAGAAAATATTAAAGTTGTTCCTAATCCATATGTTGGAACAAATATTTATGAAGAATCCATTTTAAATAGTGATTTTAATCAGCGAAGAAAATTAATGTTTACCCATCTTCCTGCAAGATGTAAAATAAAAATATATACTATTAGTGGTATTTTAGTTGATGAGATAAATGTTTTTAATTCAACTAATAATGGTATTGCATATTGGGATTTATTAACAAATGAAGGCTTGGAAGTTGCTGCTGGAATGTATGTATATCATGTTGAATCTTTTAGTGAAGGTGCTAAAGGATATAAAGTTGGAAAGTTTGGAGTGATCAAATAATTGCTTAGTATGAATAGAATATTGATATATATAGTATTTTCATCAATGATATTTGCTCAAAATAGAAATGGAACTACATCAGCAAATTTTCTTGAAATAGATGTAGGTAGCGCTGCCTCTGCTATGGGAGGAGCATATGTATGTATGACACATGATGTTTCATCAATTTATTGGAATCCTGCTAATATTGTATACCTTGATAAAAATGAATTACTTTTAATACATGAACCATGGATAGCAGAAACTAATAGATATGTTATTGCTTCAGCTATAAAAATTAATAATGGTAATAGTTTAGGATTATATTTAAACTATCTTGATTATGGAAGTATTGAAGTTACTAATGCAATGAATCAAGAGGGTACGGGAGAATTTTATGATCCAAAAGAATATGCTATAGGTATTACCTATGCTAAAAAGTTTGTAAACTGGTTCTCATTTGGAACAAGTCTAAAATATATATCATCTAAAATTTGGCATAATAGCGCTGGTGCAACTGCATTGGATTTAGGAGTATTAATAAGAACTCCATTCTTCTCAATAACAGATAGTCGTCGAGATGGATTGAGAATTGGAATGAGTATTTCAAATTATGGCACTAAAATGCAATATGATGGTATTGATTTACTTAATCCTATAGATATATCATCAGAATATGGTAATTATAGTAATGTTGAAGGACAGTTTAGAATGCAAAATTGGGAACTGCCATTATTCTTTCGTTTAGGAGTAGCACTTAAACCGTTGGTAAATGAAATATTTAATTTGACTATAGCCCTTGATGCTATTCATTCAAATAATAATAATGAATATATTAATATTGGATCGGAATTGATTTTTTTACCTAGTAGTCGGACTAAATTTTATCTACGATCAGGTCTTAAGGGTATATTTATGGAAGATAGTGAATTTGGCCCTACATTAGGTGTAGGGATAAAATATCAACTAAAGAGTGGTCAAAGTATCAAGTTTGATTATAGTTATAGAGATTTAATAACTTTTCAAAATACATATAATTATAATTTAAGTCTATCCTTTTAAATAATCATCAATGATGCATAAATGTTTATTTTCCATCATTATAATTGTTTTTTATAATTGTAATAATTATAATAATTCTAAAGTTTCTTTTGATGAGGAAGTTATGGTAAAAATTGATGATCAAATAATTTTAAAAAATGAATTTATTCAAAGAGCAGAATATGTGTTAAGACCTCAATATTGCAGTGGGAATAGTAGTATTCATAAACAGATTATACTAAACTCGCTAATTGCTGAAAAATTATTAGCTAAAGAGGGAAGCTCTATATTTAATGTAAATCAGGTTGCAAATATTTTAAAAGGGTTAAAGAATCAAAGTATGCGTGAAAAATTATATTTTACAAAGCAAAAAAATTATGATTTTAAAAATAATGAATTAGATAACTATATTAATTCAGCTGAGCGAACTTACTCCATTTCGTTTATATCTTTAATAGGAAATACTCGTTCAGATAGCTTAGAAGATATTTTTAATTCAAAAACTTTTTTAAATAGTTTGTTTGACTCTAAAGATGTAGCCAAAAGAGAGATATCTTTTTTTCAAGAATCTAATTATATTTTAAATAAAGCACTTTTTTCAAAAATATATAAAAAAGGAGATATAATAGGTCCTTTAATTTTAGATGATGGTAGTTTAGTGGCGTTAAGGATTGAAAGTTGGAAATCTAAAAAACGACTATCCAAATTCAGCCAAGTGAAATATTTAGACGATATTAAAGAGCATCTTTCAAATATGTATAATAAAAAAGAATACTCTGAATTTATTCATTCAATAATGCTTAATAAAAAAATACAATTTAATAAAGATGTTTTTTCAAAATTGATAAAGCATCTTTATTTAGAGATGGAAAAAAAGGATAAATCAAGGGAACAATTGTTTAAGAAAGCAATTTGGCCTGAAAGTAAATTAGTTTTAAATGCTGAATATGATATGTTAGATTTTAATAAAAATGATATTATATTTACTTTAGATAATGAAAAATGGACGATGAGTAGATTAAATGATTTGATTAAAAGTCATCGTTTAGTTTTCAGAAAGAAAAAAATTTCAAAGAAGGAGTTCCCTGAGGCTGTAAAAAATGCAATTGCAGATTTGATTAGAGATTATTTTATAACAAAAGAAGCATATAATAAGGGTTATGAGAATGATATCTATATAAATCAGTATATTGATATGTGGGAAGATCATTTCAGAGCTCAATTTATGAGAAAAAAAATACTTAAATCAATTGGTGAGAGTTCTAATGATATAGATTTTCTTAATCCAATAATTGCAGAATTGTTTGATAAATATAGTAGCAAAATTTTTATTAATTTTGAATTATTTGATTCTATTAATTTAACATCAACACAAATGTATGTTAAAAATCAAAATGCAGCTTATCAGAGTCCAATTCCGCAATTTCCTATATTAACTGATAAGTATAAAATAAATTATGGTAAAATAAAAGATTGATTTTATTTTTAATTACAAAATGAAAGAATTTTATTTAACTATTGATATTGGGGGAACAACCTTTACCTCAGGTCTTTTTAATTCAAATTTAGAACTTATTTCAATTTCAAAAGAGTCCTGCATTAAAGATTATATAAATAAAGATTCTCTTATAAATGGTTTTGTTGATAAGGTGAAAATATTATGTTATGATAAAAATATTAATCTAAATGAAGTTTTTGCTTTAGGGGTTTCGGCACCAGGCCCATTGGATAGTACCGAGGGTAAAATACTTGATACTCCTAATTTAATTATATTAAAATATACAAATTTAGTTAAAGAATTAGAAAGTAGACTTAAAATTCCTGTAAAGTTAGCAAATGATGCTAATTTATTTGCTTTAGGAGAATGGTATTTAAAATATAAAATGAAAAAAGTGCTAATTGGACTGACATTAGGCTCAGGCTTAGGGTTTGGAATTATAATTAATAATAAACTTTTTACTGGAGCTAATGGTATGGCTGCTGAATATGGAATTTCCCCATTTGGAGGTGGCGTTTGGGAAGATAAAATTTCTATTGATGGAATTAATAGTTTAAGTAGTAAATATTACAATAAAGTTTTTTCCCCTAAGGAAATATTTACTTTCGCTAATAATAAAGATAAAAAAGCAATCGAAATATGGAGGCATTTTGGTTATGATTTAGGTTTGGTACTAAGTCATGCTGTGAATTTGCTTGATCCTGATGTAATTAGTATAGGAGGAGGTATATCTCAAGCATTTATTTTTTTTAACGAAAATATGATAAAAACATTAAATAAATATTCTCCATCTTTTAACTACCATAATATCGAAGTGGTGCAAAGTAAGCAATATTTACATTCGATACACCAAGGTGCAGTATTATTAATCAATGAAAAAAAATATAATTAGTAATAAAATTTCTTTAGTACTTCCTTGTTTCAATTATTATTTAGATTTACCATTAATAAAATTAAGCATTTATGAAAAAAACTAAAATTATAGCTACACTTGGACCATCCTCTTTTAATTTAAAAATCCTTTCAGAATTAGTAATAAGTGGCATGGATGTAGCTAGAATAAACATGTCTCACTATGATAGAAAAATTGATTTAAAGAAATATATAAAACATATTAGAGAAGAAGCTGAAAAGCTAAATCGATCTGTCGGTATTCTATTTGATTTGTGTGGTCCTAAAATTAGAGTAGACTATTTAAGTAGTGAATCTATTAAAATTAAAGAAGGTGAATCTTATTCATTAGGGGGAAAAGATTCTGATATACCCTTAAATATTAATATATCTTTTAAAGAACATGACTCTAAGGGGCTTGTAAAAATAGATGATGGCAGCATTTCTTTTGATGCTATAGGAATAAAGAATGAAAAATTAATTATAAGAGCAAAAAATAGTGGAGAAATAATAACTGGTAAAGGAGTTAATTTCCCTGGAGTTAAGTTAGATTTACCAGCTCTAACTTTAAAAGATCAACAAGATCTTAAGATGGCTATTGATTTAGATGCAGATTGGATTGCAATGTCATTTGTACGTAATGCTGAAGATTATACAACTATAAGAACTGAATTAGTTAACTATTCTAGTGATATACCAATTATAGCAAAAATTGAAAAACCAGAAGCTATAGATAATTTAAATTCTATTATTAATTCGTTTGATGGTATTTTAGTTGCTAGAGGTGATTTAGGAGTTGAAATGCCAATTCATAAATTACCAATATTACAGAAAAAAATAGTTAATGAGTGTTTACAAAAAAGAAAACCTGTAATTATTGCAACTCAAATTTTAGATACAATGATTCATAATCCAAATCCTACAAGAGCTGAAGTTAATGATATTGCAAATGCAATATATGATGGCGCAGATGCAATGATGCTATCAGGAGAAACTACTATTGGAGATTATCCTGTAGAATCTGTAAAAATGATGGCTGATGTTGCTATATCAATAGATAAAGATTTAGATTTAAGAAATTTTAATAGGTATATAAAACAGAGAAAAAGAGATAATATAGACACAAGAAGTTCAATTTGTCATGCTGCTATGATTCTATCTAATGATTTAGAAATTAATAATATAGTAATCATGACGGAGACTGGTTTAACAGCAATGAAAATGGCTAGGTATAGACCTAAAGCTAATATTTTTGCACTTTGTACTATAAAAAAAATATTTTCGAAATTGTCAATGATATGGGGAATCACCCCCATTTTAGTTGAGCCGTACCCAACTACAGATCAAATGATCCAGAATACAGGTACTTTATTAAAAGAATATGGTGATTTTAGTGCTGGAGATCAATTTATTATTACAGCAGGTGTTGCTGCAGGAAAGAGTGGATCTACAAATATGCTTAAAATTCATGAAGTAGATTGATTTTTATTTATTAATTATAGGAGAAATGTATGAAAAATTATTGTTTATTTTTGATCAATACTTGTTTAATGTTCTCTAGCATTTTTGCTAATACAGAGATTAGCGTAGATTTAGTTAGTCGGTATGTATGGAGAGGAAAAGATTATGGTAATGCAGCTGCTATACAACCTAATTTTCAAAAAAATATTGGTTCATTTTCATTAGGTGCTTGGGGGTCTTGGTCCGTAAGCCCTGGACCAGCTGACGCTAGTGGAAATGAATGTGATTTATATATATCTACAAAGATCGGACCAGCATCATTAGTATTGACGGATTATTTTTTTCCAAGCTATAATGGTTCTGATTCATTATTTAATTTAGATAAACATACTTTCGAAGTTAGTACAGCGTTTGATATTAAACAAGCATCACTTTTATTTGCTGCATATATATTTGGTGATGACGATTTAAATTCAATATATTTAGAATATAGTTATAAAATGTTAACCATTGGTGTTGGAAATGGTAGTTATACCGTTTCAGGAGATTTAATGCCTATTAGTATTGGATTAAATGCTAAAAGAGATAATCTTTCAGCAAGTTATATAATTAATCCTGATAGTCAGACTTCTTTTTTGGTATTTGGGATTAATTTATAATGATTAAAATTATTCTAATATTTCAAATGTTATAACTTTTAGAGATTAAAACAGCCAAACATTAAGGAGGAGTAAAAATGTATGGCTGCTTTATTTAAAAGTAATATGCTTTATATATTTAACATGTCACTTTTTATAAAGTTCCAATATTTTATTATATAAGTTTTTATAAGAATTAACTAAAAATAAGGATTAAATATTGATTTCAACAGATAATATATCTATTCAATTTGGTTCAAAACCATTATTTGAGGATATAAATGTAACTTTTTCAGATAATAATAAGTATGGTTTAATTGGAGCAAATGGTTCAGGGAAATCAACTTTTATGAAAATTCTATCAGGAGAAATTGAGCCGAGTACAGGCTCCGTCAAGTATGATCTAAATCAAAGAATAGCAGTTTTAAAACAAGATCATTTTGCTTTTGAAGATGTTAAAATATGTGATTGTGTAATGATGGGCCATAAAAAATTATGGAAAATTAAAACTGAAAGAGATAGAATTTATGACTTAGAAAAAATGAGTGAAGAAGAAGCCTTGAAAGTTTCTGACTTAGAAATAGAATTTTCAGATTTAGATGGATATATGGCAGATTCAAACGCAAGTGAACTACTTCTAAGTTTAGGTATTGCAATTGAGTTACATCATCAAGAAATGAATGTTTTAGCTCCTGGAATGAAATTAAGGGTTTTATTGGCTCAGGCGCTTTTTGGTGATCCTGAAATACTTTTACTTGATGAGCCAACAAATAATCTTGACTTAGATACTATTAAATGGTTAGAAAATATTCTTCAAAATAGTAATAGTACTATGATTATTATTTCTCATGATCGACATTTCTTAAATAGTGTTTGTACTCATATTGCTGATATTGATTATGGCGAAATAAGATTATATCCAGGTAATTACGATAATTTTATGATAGCTTCTACACAGGCGCGTCAGCGCTTATTAGATGAAAACAAGAAAAAGAAAGATAAGATTAATGAGTTGAAAACATTTGTGAAAAGATTTTCTGCTAATGCTTCTAAAGCAAAGCAGGCAACTTCTAGAGCAAATCAAATAGATAAGATAAAGATGGAAGATATAAAAAAATCTAGCAGAGTCTATCCTTTCATTCGTTTTGAGCAAGAGCGTAAACTATTAAATATAATTTTAGAAGTAAAAAACTTATGTAAAAATTATGATAAGCTTAATATCTTAGAAAATTTCAACCTAACATTAAATGCTGAAGATCGTTTGGCAATTCTTGGGCCAAATGGGATTGGTAAAACAACTTTAATAAATTGTTTAATAAATGAAATTAAAAATGATGGTGGCTTAATCAAATGGTCGGACAATGCTAATATTGCTTATTTCTCACAGAATATAGATGATAATACTAATATATCTTTATTAGATTGGATGTCTCAGTGGGCAAGAAATGATGATTCACTGCAAATTATAAGAGGCCTACTTGGTCGTTTATTATTTTCTAAAGATGATATAAATAAATCAATACAAGTTCTATCTGGTGGTGAGAAAAGACGAATGTTCTTTGGAAAAATAATTTTACAACGTCCTAATGTGATAATTATGGATGAACCAACAAACCATCTAGATATGGAATCGATTGAAGCTCTTAATAATGCTCTAAGGCTGTTTAAAGGGACTTTGATTTTTGCAAGCCATGATCAAGAATTTGTAACATCATTAGCTACTAGAATTATAGAATTAAAATCTGATACTGTTATTGAACATGGAAGTAGCTATGAAGACTATATGCAGCTAACTGTATAATGAAAATAATATTACTAATTTTCTAAAAATAGAGATTTAGATAATCCTGAATTAATTTTGTAATTTTCAAATTGTACTGAAATATTACCTTCAATCATATCTGAAGAATTCTTTTGGGATGTTTCTCCTATAATTGAATTTAGATCTTTTTTTAACCAATTTGATAATTTTTTATCCTTTAAATAATATTTTAACTTTGATTCTTTAGGCATATAATATTTTTTATCTATATAATCATAAAAATTATATATTTCAACTAATTTTAAAGTATCAATTTTTGTAACAACAGATTTTATTACCCATTTTGATGTATCAATTTTAACCTCTACAGTAGGCTTGAAAGTTAATTTTGCATATTCATTTGGCATCTCAACTTTAAGACTATCTATTATTACTAATCCTGAAATTATAATATCATTTGGATATTTCATATCTTTAAAATCTTTTATAAACATATCTGTAAGATTATCAAAATTATCATTTGGAGAAGTAAACATACCTGTTTTTGGAAGAATTCCAAAACCTTTATTTGTGACTTTAATAAGATCAGGTTGTTTAAAAAGGACTTTGTATCTTTTTTTAGGCATCCGAAATGCAGGTACTTTTAAAGAAACTATAATATCAACTTCATAATCATCTATTGATCTATATTGTAAATCTGTATTTTTAATAATTTTTTCAATCAGTTTAATATCCTGAGTATAGCTTACATTTATAAATAATAAAGAAATTAATAAAAAAAAATAATAGTTCTTCAATCGAGTATATCCTTTTTGTTGAAAAAGTAAAATGAAAGTGAGACAAAAATAATACTCCATGTAATTGAGACTAATATAGAAAGAGTAATTTTATCTTTAGGTATTGGATCATAAAATGCTGTTAAAAATAAATCAATATACCCTGTAAAAAGATATGGATTTACTTGTTCAAAAAAATCAATTGGAATAAAAGAAATAGCTGTACCTATAAAAACAATACTTATAGTGGAGATTATTGGAGTAACACTATTTTTTGATATTGTAGAAAATAAAAAGCACAGACTAGTTATTGTTAACATTATAGAATTAGATATTATATATGCGAGAATAAATCTCCATATAATATCACTCTGATCTAAAAATAATAGTCCATTATGAAATACAGCTAAATCTCCAGTTCCTAATATTATTATACTTAGAATAACAGTGTATAAATAAAAGAATAGCATCATTAAAGTAGTATATATATATACGATAATTAATTTTGATAAAATTACTTCAGATCTAGAAATTGGGCGAGTTAAGTACATTCTAAAAGTTCCCTTAGAATATTCTCCTGATACTATTTCAGAGGCTACAATTGTAGATAAAAAAGGCATATGGCTGATTAGTACTGCAATGATGATATATGATGCAAAATATCCATTTATTAATGTTCCAAAAAATATAAAAGAGTCTTGAAGTTGACCATATATCTTAAGCTCCAAGCTTGAACCACCATTTTTGATTGCAAATATAATAAAAGGCATTATGATTGTAATTAGTAAGAAACTAATATAAGTTCTTTTTTTATAAAATGTTTTTATAAATTCATTTTTTATTAAATTAAACATCAAAGTAATTAATTAAATTGGATTCCTTATAAAATTGTTTAATAGAAGTATCTTTACCCAAAATATCTGAAATATTATTTAAGTTTATAGGGGCTTCTGAATGAAAAGTGATTTTATTAGAATTATGTTCATTAATTGTTATAAAGCTTTTATTTTTAAGACGTATTAATGCATCTTTAGTATTATCAACTTCTACTGTAAACAAATTATGATTAGAACTTATTTTAGCTAAGTCTTGAGTTGGAATATTATTACCTTTATTAAGTACTGTAAAATGTGTGCATATATCTTCTACTTCATTTAGAATATGGGTGCTTATAAAAATCGTTTTCCCTTGTTTTTGTAGTTGCCTAATTAATTTAGACATGTCCTTAATACCTTTTGGGTCTAATCCATTATTAGGTTCATCAAGAATAAGTACTTCTGGATCATGTAGTAAGGCTTGCGCTAAACCTAATCGTTGTTTCATTCCGTATGAATATGTTTTAACTAAATCTTGTGAACGATTAGATAGATTCACTGTATTGAAAACACTATCTATTTGAGAACTATCTACATTAGAAATTCTTGAGAATATTTCTAGATTTTGTTTTGCACTTAAAAACTCATAAAAAGTAGGACTTTCAATTAAAAAGCCAAATTTGGATATTATGCTATTAGAATGACAAGCAACATGTTTATCTTTAAATTCTATTTTACCTTCCCAAGAATTAATTAAACCCGCAAGTATTCTCATTAAAGTAGATTTCCCACTTCCATTTGCTCCAAGTATACCATAGATCGAATTCTCTGGTACTTCAAACGATATCTTATTTAAAGCTATTAGACTGCCAAATTTTTTTGAAATATCTTTAAATGATAAAATATTTTTATTATTCATTATTATAATTTATTAACTATTATATAGATAGATTATGCATATTTTATAAAGTTAGCATTTTATAAATTGAAGATGATAATTAACAAAATTTTTAAAAAATTTACGGGTTAGGATTAAAGTATGATAAATAGTACGCTATGTTATTTGAGAAATAGTGGTAAAACTTTAATGTTGCATAGGAATAAGAAAGATTTTGATATTCATGAAGATAAATGGAATGGATTAGGTGGAAAAATCGAACAAGGAGAAAGTCCCGATGAATGTATTATACGAGAAGTAAAGGAAGAGTCTGGATATGATATTTTCAAACCTGTTTTAAAAGGTTTTATTACTTTTCCACAGTTTGATAAAATAAATGATTGGCTAGTTTTTATTTATATTTGTAAAGAATATAAAGGTGAAATGATTGAGTCTAATGAAGGTACCTTGAAATGGATAAGAAATGATGAATTATTGAGTCTGAATCTCTGGGAGGGTGATAAAGTTTTTATACCATGGTTAGATAATAATAATTTTTTCTCTGCTAAATTTATTTATAAGAATTCTATTTTTAAAGATTACACAGTTAATTTCTATTGATAATTATAAAGTTTCGAGCGTCAACTATATAAAATAGAAAACGCTCGAAATAATATAGCTATATCTATCTAGGTTGTTTAGTAAGTCTAAGATATGATGTAACCTCATTCCATCCATTTGGGAACAGATTTTTTGCTTCTTCGTTTGAAACTGCAGGTGTTATTATTACATCTTCACCATACTTCCAGTTAGCAGGAGTTGCAACTTTGTGTTTAGCAGTAAGTTGCATAGAATCAATAACTCGAATTACTTCATCAAAATTACGCCCTGTTGTCATTGGATATATAAGAATTAGTTTTATTTTCTTATCAGTTCCAATAATAAATACAGATCTTACAGTTGCATTATTCGCAGCATTGCGTTCCTTTGATATACCAACTTCATTAGCAGGAAGCATATTATACAGTTTCGCAATTTCTAGATTTTCATCACCTATTATAGGATAATTAACGTCTGTTCCTTGAGTTGCGCTAATATCTTTTTTCCATTCATTATGTTCTGAAATAGAATCAACACTAAGTCCAATAATTTTCACATTTCTCTTTTTGAATTTAGATTCGATTTTAGCTAGATAGCCTAGTTCAGTTGTGCAAACTGGTGTAAAATCTTTAGGGTGTGAAAATAGTACACCCCATGAATCTCCCAACCATTTATGAAAATCAATTTCTCCAATAGTAGTATTTGCAACGAAGTTTGGCGCTGTTTCATTTATTCTTAGTGACATATCATTCCTCCTTGTATAAAAAAAGCCCTTACTCTTTAGTCTAAAGTAAGGGCTTTTTAAAATATTGATTAAAGAACTAATTACATTAGACTATAGTTTAGATTATTGCAGCAACAACAACATTCTGATGCGATTATATAAAATAGTCTATTAATTCCAGTATTTTGCATGGTGTATATTTATAACTATTTAAATAAAATTAATGTGATATATCTCACAATTTGATATTTTTTATATATTAATATTAGTTTAAGAAATTTAATATAATATAATTATTAAGCGCTCTCATTAAGGCGAAATTATCTATATAAATAAAAATTTATGATTAAAAAGTTCATATTAATATTAACAATTACGGTTCATTTATTATACGCTGAATGTATTGGAGATTTAAATTCTGATAGCATAATTGATATTTTAGATATTATTTTGGTCATTAATTTGATATTAGTTGATGATAATGGAGATGAAATTTCAGATGTTAATTATGATAATACTATAAATATTTTAGATGTAATTATGCTTGTAAATATTAGCTTAAATGATCTTGACTATTGCGTGATAGAATGGGGAGAGACTAATAATTTTGCCCCTGAATATTATTTTACTGATGATATAGAGAATTTCCATATTAATCAAATTAAAGAATATTATAGTATAGCAAAATCGGAATGGGGGAACTTTGGACCGCTTGAATTTTGGATAATAGGTACTAATATTTTAGAAGCGGCACAATTAGACCAATTTTATTGTGAATTACGTTTAGAAAAAGATTCATGTTTAGAAAATGAGTTTTTACAGTGGTGTCTAGATAGAGAATATAGTTTTGTTGATTATGCAAATTATGGTGGTGCTGGATTAAGTTTAACAAGAGAAAACCATTGGAATTGTGATGGTTATTCTTTTTTAGAGATAACTTTGTCATCAAAATACCCCTTTCCTAATGAATCAGATTATAACGTTGTTACAATGCATGAATATTTCCACGTTTATCAACAATCTCATATAAATACATTTAATTATAATGAAAGAGCTGAGCTTATGGTTGTTAATCCCTGGTGGTCTGAAGGTGGTGCGGAATATATGGCCCAATTGTTATATTCTCAACAATCAGATGTTTATAGTAATTATTTAAAAGATAGAATGTCATGGAAAATGCAATCAAAGAATGATCTTTTAGAAGGTGAGTTAATATCAACTATTCCTTATGGGAATAGAGCATATATTGCATATGACCTAGGAGCTTGGGCAATTGCATATTTAATCAGCCTTACGGATATTGAAACATATAGAGATGATTTTTATAGTAGATTAAATGATAATACTTGGGAGGAAGCGTTCTTTATTAGCTTTCAAATATCATCTATTGATTTTCTTGAAAACTTTCATGAGTTTCTTGATTTAAATATTCAAGAACAATTACTTATTCTACCATAATTTAGAACAAGAGTTTTAAATTATTTAACTATTCTATTAAAAAATATATATAATCAATGAGAAAAATACTTTTTCAATTATTTAGTTCTATTTTATTATTAGGTTTTTTTTATGCTGGAAGTGATAAACTTGATTTAAATAAATATGAGCATAATGTAACAATATATAGGGATATTTGGGGTGTCCCTCATATCTATGGTAAAACAGATGCTGATGCGGCATTCGGATTAGCTTACGCTCATGCCGAAGATGATTTTAAAACTATACAAGAAGTGTTAATTGCATTGAGAGGTAAATCTGCATCTATTTATGGTAAAGATGCAGCTCCTATAGATTATTTAGTTGGTCTTTTAAAAGTATGGGAGACAGTTGATAATAATTATGAAACTGCCCTTTCTAAAGAAGTCAAAGCTGTGTGCGATGGTTATGCTAGTGGAATTAACAGATATATTGAGAAATTCCCAAGTAAAGTAGAAAAAGAAATTTACCCAGTATCAGGAAAAGATATCATTGCAGGCTTTGTGCTTAGGACACCGCTGATGTTTGAAATAGATTGGTATATTAGAGAATTAATGAAAGATAAAAAACCTAATTTTACAAATTACGTTGATCGTAATTCGAAGTATTCTATGTATGGTTCAAATGTAATTGCTGTAGCCCCAAATCGATCTGAAGATAATCATACTAGAATTGCAATTAATTCTCATCAACCATGGGAAGGTCCTGTTACTTGGTATGAGGCTCATATTCATAGTGATGATGGATGGAATATTAGTGGTGGACTTTTTCCTGGATCTCCTGTCGTATTTAAAGGATATAACAATAATTTAGCATGGTCTCATACTGTAAATGATCCTGATTTAGTTGATATCTATGAATTGAAAATTAATCCGGATGATGAAGATCAATATTTAATGGATGGTGAATGGTTTAGTTTTGAAAAGCAAACTCTTCCTATTACTGTCAAACTTTTTGGACCTATAAAGTGGACTTTTAAAAGAGAATTATTATGGTCATTACATGGACCTGTTTTAAAGACAGATCATGGTACCTATGCAATCCGTTATTCTGCAATGAATCTTATTGGTCAGGTGGATCAGTGGTATCATATGAATAAATCTAAAAATTTAGATGAATTTAAGAGCGCTATGGAGATGATGCAGATTCCTATGTTTAATACGATGTATGCTGATAAAGTGGGTAATATCTTTTATGTATATAATGGATTAATACCAGACAGAGTTTCAGGGTATAAATGGGATGATATTTTACCTGGTGATAATAAAGATTTGATATGGAATTCTTATTATGATTTTAATGATTTACCTCAGATATTAAACCCTGAATCAGGATATCTTCAGAATTGTAATAGCTCACCATACTTATCAAATATTGGAAAAGATAATCCTATAAAAAAACTACCAGATAATAGTGGAATAGAAACATTCCAAACTAATAGAGCTATGAGGGCAAATGAATTATTTAGTTTAGATAGCTCAATAACCAAGGATGATTTTTATAGTTATAAGTATGATACATATTATTCAAAAAATTCTGCAATGCAATATGCACTTAGTAACTTTCTAAATGATGTAAAAACTGATGATCCAATTCTAATTGAAGGAATTGAGCTTTTAACAAATTGGGATTTGGGTAATCAGAGTAATAATAAAGCCGCAGCTTTAGCTCAGCTAACATTTAAGAATTTAAAGTTTGATATTAATGAATATGATTATGATTATAATGCTATATTTGATAATTTTATTAAATCAGTAAAATTTTTAAATGAAAATTTTGGAAAAATAGATATACCTTTAGGTGATCTCTTATTATTAAAGCGGGGTGACATAGAACTACCTTTAGATGGGGCGCCGGATGTACTAAGAGCTATTTATAGTAAATTAGATGATGACAGAAAGATAGCAATTGCTGGTGATTGTTTCTTTCAAATGGTAGAATGGGATGAAAGCGGAAAGGTAAGTGCTGAAAGCATTCACCAATACGGATCAGCGACTAATAATAAAAAGTCTTTACACTATTCTGATCAGGCGTATTTATTTAGTAATATGAAGATGAAACCATCATTTCTTGAATTAGATAGTATCAAAACTTATTTGAAAGCTTCATATAAGCCTTGATATTTTTCAGTTGACTTTTTTAATTTTCTCGTATGGGAGCATTGAGAAAAATTTCCATTTGTCATTTATTTTTCTTAAGCTGTATATACCTGATCCTGAATAAAATATCGTACCATCATTTTTATATCTTGAAAATTTTGCATTTACTATAGCAATATCTTCATCTATAATCTTAATTTTAAGCTCATCCCATACACTATGAGAATAAAATTCTGGAAGGTCTCCTCTAATTTTTCTATAAATAAATTTCAATTTAAAATTACTTGATGCTGAAACTGTTTTATCTTTTAAATTAAAAGAAACAGGCAAATCAAAATACTTAACAATATTCTTATAATCTTTATTAGCAAATGAGTTGTTATAATCTTCAAATACATCAATGATATCATTTTCATTTGTAAATATTAATGATTGAAGAAAAATAAAAAATAAAAATTTAGTTATCATATAAATTAGTTTAAAATAATATTTACTAGTTGTACGATATCTAAGATATCTATTGTAATATCTGAATTTAGGTCTGCAGAATCGAGGTACTCATTATTTATTACTAAATTAACCAATAAAATAACATCTTGAATATTTATTGAATTATCTCCATTTATATCACCTGAAATAAATTCTAAAGTGTTAAAGGAATGCCATCCTGCAATGGGGTGTGATACTGTATTTCCATTAGAATTTTTTGCCGTAATAAAATATTCAATCAATGAGCTCGAGTTTAAAACAGGAAATAATCCTGTATAAATGTTGCCGTCTTGAAATTCTAATTCAATCATACTAAAAGGACCATCTTCGGCACTATATTTCCAATAAAGAATAACAGATTCTAAATTTAAATTTGTATTTCCATAATCAATTACTTCTGCTTCAATAGGAATTAAGCTCGCCTGAGTTATTTCTTCGGTCCTTATAGATTTATGAGAAATATGTAGCATCTCTGGATCAAAAATACCTTTAGTTCTACAATGTAAAGCATCTTCTGCATACCAGGTTCCATTTCCATATCCTTCATATCCAATAACTTCATAGCCAGGCATTGCTTCTCTAAATGTATTTAATGCATCGGCATCTTGAGGTATACCATATTGAGGAACCAATACTTTATTGTTTAGTATTAGAGAGTTTGTATAAGCTGCTACAGGGTTTGTCTCCCATGAACCTCCATTTATGGTTGGGCAGAAAATCCGATGTATTTTAAAAGGTCTATCATAGAAAGTTGTCAATGCGTTGAATGATTCTGCAAATTCCTCGATGCATTCATATTCAGGACTTGATTCTGAAACCTGTTTAATTATTATTGTTTCTGAATTAACTAGTTTTGCTAAACAGTCAATATGCTGTATGCTTTCTACATTAGGATTTTCAAGAATGTTATAATCATTAATATTTAGATTTTGAAAAGTAATAGATTTAAACTCTTCATGGGTTAGATTATTTTCATTAACCATAAGCTCTGTTGAAAAAGCCATACCATAACCATCTGTCATGAAATTACCACCAGTCCAATATAGTGGTAGATTTAGAATGTCCCAACCGAGCTGATTTGCAAAATCAATATTTGTATCATCATCCTCATCCCATCCTCTTGATTTGGAAGGAAGAGGCCTTCCATCATATTTGATTCTATTCTCTACAAATACTTTATTTTCACAGTATGAATTTTCATCAGTGATTTCACCTCCACAATCACCACAGTCCCAAGAAAATTCATCACACATAAAGTCTAAGCCCCATGTGCCATCATCACAATATCCATCTCCGATCCAATCTATAATCTGTCCATCACCATTAAAATCTTCACATAATTCATTATTTATATAGCAATCATAGCCCTCTTCAGGATATTGAGGTTGATTATTACAGAAGCTTGTACCTACGCAATCATTCATAATCATGTTATCATCGCATTCTAGATCAACAGAATTGCATCCATTTTCAACAGGATAACCATTAAAGCGTTGATTTATTACTTTAAATCCAGCATCACCAATTAAAAATTCTGGTCCATGGTCCCTTGTCCAATGACTGTAGGTGCTTGTACTAATAAAAATTACATTTTCAGTATTGACACCCCAATTATTAAAGTTGTTTATAGCCTGATTCTGTTGATTATTTGTTTCCACTAAAACATATACTAAGTCATCATTTGCAAGTTCAACAACTAACTCAGATGGAATTCCTAAGGGCCATCTAATCATAGTTCCAAGAGCGGGTTCCCATTCTGCAATGACTCTATTATTAGGAATTTCTGCATGCAAAAGATGTATAAATAAAATTAATATTGGTAAAATATTTTTCACGACGAAAATTACATTAATTTTAAAATATAAATCAATTAGAGTTACAATCAATTACAAAATAGTAAAATGTTATATACTATGTTTCATCATAATCAATTACATTTCCCCTATTAAGTAAAAAGAAGGGGTCAATTGAAGATTTCATTTTTCTAACTTGATCAGCTGCATTGATCCCGAAACATTCAAGAAAATCAGTTTTTTTCCGTTTTCCTGTACCATGCTCAGCAGAATATACTCCACCTAATTCAGCAGATTTTTTAATAATTTTTTTATATGCTAAGAGTGCTTCTGGTTGCTGGTCAATTGTTGGTATAAAATGAAAGTGTAAATGGCAATCTCCTAAATGGCCAAACAAAAGATATTCAATCTTCGATTTTTGTAGAATAGAATGCGTTTGTTGTAAAAATAGATTAAAGTTCTTAGGAGGAACAATTGTATCAGTTAAAATACTATATGTTTTTAATTGACGTGATTTTTCTAGTGCATTTGCTGGTATTGAATGACGAGCCTCAAAAAAAGTTTGCCAATTATGTTTATCATTTAATACAAAAATATTATTTTCGTTTATATTGCATCTTGATTGGATCAAAATTTCATACCAATTTTCCAAAACATTTTCTATATTTTTTTTATAAACTGGTACTTGCATGTAAATACCAACATCAGATGAACTCTTAAATAATTTATCTTTATGCTTCATATAGTTTTGGCAATTATAACCAAAATATTCTAATGCTGTAATTTGTGATAAATCATTTTGAAAGTAATCACTTATATATTTATGAAACAGAACAGCATCATTTTCCGAGGGCAGTGTGAAAAATAAATCTAAAAATTCTTTTGGCATTTCTTTTAATCTAAAAGTTGATGAAGTTATTAAACCAAATATACCTTCAGAGCCAACTAATAAATCAATTAAGTCAATTTTACCATTTTCATCAGAAAAAGGTCCGCTTGCATTTTTGATGTTAGGTCTCGTGTAAGAGGGAACTTGTAACTTAAAATGACCTTCAGGATATTTAAATACAAATTCACCACTTTTAGAGATATAGTCTCCTCTTTTGCATGATATTAGCAGTCCTTCAATAGTTAAAAATGTTAATTTCTCAGTCCAAAACCGAGTTGCACCAGAGGGGCCTGGTATGAAGCCTGATGCATTGCATGATAGGGTACCACCAACCATAGCATCTTCTCGACTAGTTGGATCTACAGGATAGTAAAGGGTGTTTTTTGATTGTTTTAAGACTTCTTTTCGCATTCTTTCAAGATAAATACCAGCAGGGGTAGAAACTGTTTTGGAGTTAATGTCCACCTTGATTGGAGGTGAAGTGATGTTTTCCATAGAAAGAATTAATCCACCATTTGGGGTGGCGCTACCGGTTAGGTTTGTTCTTCCTGAAGATATAGTTACAGGAATTTTAGCTATTTGAGAGCATTTAAGCACTATTGCGCATTCTGTTTCATTTTTAGGCCTAGATAATAATTGAGCTTCTCCTTCTAAATTAGACCAGTCCTTTTTATAACCATTTATAATATCTTGATCCATTGTTATATCTATTTGAAAATACTTATATAGAAAGTTGAATATAGATTGGTCGTTTAATAAGGTGCTTGAATGTTCCTCAATAGTTTTAAGTGAATTAGGTGGAATAATTGATTTACAACTTATTTTATAAGAGCTCATATTGCAAATAAATTATAATCTTTTATAAATCTTTTTAAAATATTATTTTATTATATATCAATTTAAATTTTATACAATAAATTATATGATGAAAAGTTTTTATAATTTTGTAGTTTTATTATTTTTTAGTTTATTGATAATGTCATGTGAAGGTTTTTTTTTATCAGATATTGATGATTGTGGCGTTCCTGATGGAGATAATTCAACTTGTCTTGATGAATGTGGAATACCAAATGGTTCAGGTATAGAGATAGGTAAATGTGATTGTAATGGTAATATTTTAGGATGTGATGGTGTGTGCGGAAGTAAAAAGGTCTTTGATATATGTGGTGTATGCGATGGCATAGCTGAATTTGACTATAATTGTGGATGCGATAATTTAAATCAAGTTAAAGATTGTTTAGGTGAATGTGGAGGTAGCGCAGTAATAGATGATTGTGGAGTTTGCAATGGAGATAGTACAATATGTAAAGGGTGCATGATCCAGGGCGCAGATAACTTTTCTGCAATATTTACTATTTCAGATAGCGCAAGTTGCTATATAGATTTTTCTTCTATAGAGCCAATTTTAAATAATAATTGTATCGGTTGCCATGGATCGTCAGGTGGTGTTAATTTGGAGTCGTATTCTAATACTGTTAATAGTTTTTTAGTTTCTAAATCAGATTCTAGTAGAAGTCTTTTATATCAAGTAATTTCAAAACAAAGTGGTTATTATATGCCTCCAAGTGGCTCTTTATCAGCTGATGAAATAAGAAAGATAGCTTTGTGGATTCAATTTGGAGCAAAGGAAATAAATTGAAAATATTTTTACTTATATTACTTTCAAATGCATTGGCTAATAATTTTGAATCATTTTCTTCTTTAGACTCCTTACCTGCTAACATGCCTTTTTCAAAAAAAATATTTTGGGGTGAAGAAGGAATAATTAGAAAGTTGAATTTATCTCCAGATTCAAGGATGCAAGAACTTAAATTGAGATCTGAAATGCTTCAGTTACATCAAAGATTAGGGTTGATTAATTTGGGTTTAATGAGCTATCAAATGTATTTAGGAAGTGCAATGTATGAAGGAAATCATAGAGATTATGGCACTTCACATAAGTACTTAGGTTATTCCACATTTTCAATTTATATGTTAACTGCAGGATTGCAGCTTTTTTCTCCTCCAGCATTTCGATATTCTAAAGGATATTCTTCCATGAAAATACATCGTTATTTATCATATATTCATTTTATAGGAATGATATTAACTCCAATAAGTGGTTATTATACTGCTGAATATCCAAATGATAAAAAGCCTTACAGAATGCATCGAAATATAGTCAATATAACTTATAGTAGCTATTCATTAGCTTTTTTAACAACATTATTTCCATGAAATATTTTAAATATATAATATTTTTTAGTTTGGCTTTTAGCGAGTATTTAATCGATGAATCAAAAAGTAAAGTTATGTACTATGGAAACCATCCACTTCACAGTTGGGTCGGGAAGACTAGTTCTATTATGATAAAATCGGAATGTAAATCGAATAATAAGCTTAATTGTAATTTTGAATTTAGGATCCCATTTATGTCATTCTATAGTGGTAATGATAATAGAGATAGCAATATGCTATATAATGTAAATGCATTTTTACATCCAGATATAATAATGATTTTTAATGATTTCATTATTAGGGAATTAAATAATATTTATATCAAAGGAAAACTATCAATAAATGGGATTTTAAGGGAGATTGAAATACCTTTAAATATTTATGCTATATCTGACAACAGGTATTCTATACAGTCATTTTTTTCAATTTCATTAGATGAATTTAATATTAAAACACCAAAACTATTATTTTTATCAATTGATAATGATATAAAAATTGAAGTTTCTTTGTTAGTAAATAAAATTTAAGTCCATTTTGTTATATACTTATTGATATCTATATCAGGGATTTTTTTAGGTGTTATTGATGGTGTCCCAACATATAAATAACCTAGAATCTTTTGATTTTCGTTTAAATCTAAATAGCTCCCAATGTCATCATTTAGAGCAAAAATTCCGGTCCGCCAAATTGCACCGTAATTAAGTGCGTTTAATGCTAAAAGTATATTTTGAGTAGCAGCGCTAGTTGATAAAATTTGTTCAAT
>MDSW01156350.1_pt1 | contig 28789 bp, 23 predicted proteins | sample 811171 | NCBI WGS metagenome assembly MDSW01 (sample SAMN05326641, study PRJNA326480) | marine metagenome | isolation source: seawater | place: Atlantic Ocean: North West | collected 2012 | reverse complement strand
GCAACCCTAGGGATAGTGCCACAGAAAACAAACCGCCTTATCAAGGCAAGGGTGAAAAGGTGTGGTAAGAGCACACCGGCTGCTTGGTAACAATCAGCGCATGGAAAACCCCACCGAGAGCAAGACTGAGTAGAGATGACATTGTTCGAAAGAACTAAAAGCAGTCTTTGGCTAGTCATCAGGGTTAGTTGCTTGAGCTTTAAAGTGATTTAAAGCCTAGACAAATGATAAGTTTCAACGACAGAACCCGGCTTATAGTTTATCTGGCAAATCTAAAAAATATTCTAATTTAAAACATAACTGTTTGTTTCAGGTTTGTTCTATAGCAATTATTTTAAAATTATAGGTATTGACCTTAATCAATAAAACCCATATTATCCCATAAAATCCCATATTGGGAGATATTGGAATTTATGAATTATGTTTTTATCTACTTACGAAAACAAATTGGACAAAAAAGGAAGGGTATCAGTGCCTGCTAGTTTTAGGTCGTATCTTTCAAACCTAGGATATAACGGAGTGGTTTGTTATCCCTCTTTTAACAATTATTGTATAGAAGCTTGGCCACAAGACAGAATAGAAAAAATATCTAATGCAATTGAATCTCTAAATCCTTTTGAGGAGAAAAAGGATTATTTTGCTACATCAATTTTATCAGAAAGTACAAATTTACAATTTGATAGTGAAGGCAGAATGTCTCTTACTTCAAAATTATTAAAGCATGCAAAAATTAAAAATAATATGTTGTTTGTTGGACAAGGAAAAACATTTCAAATCTGGGAACCAACAACTTTTGAAAAATTTAGGGTAAAAGCTAGAAAAAAATCTAATATTAATAGATCAAACCTTAAATGGGAGCAAAAACTTAATAAACAATAGATGGGGGAGAAAGATGACTATAAACTTTAAAACACCAGAAATAAAAGAATTGAAGCCAAGAATATTAGTAATGGGGGTTGGAGGAGCAGGAGGTAATGCAATTAATGGCATGATTGATAACGGACTCCAAGGAGTAGAATTTATTGCAGTAAATACTGATGCACAAGATTTAAAAATGAATAAAGCAACAACCAAGATTCAAATGGGTTTGAATCTAACCAAAGGATTAGGAGCAGGAGCCCGTTTAGATGTTGGTCAAGCAGCAGCAGATGAGTCTTTGAATGATATTGTAAATATTGTTCAAGGTGCAAACATGGTTTTTATTACTGCTGGCATGGGTGGTGGAACAGGAACTGGAGCTGCTCATGTAATTGCTAGGGCTGCTAAAGAATTAAATATACTTACTGTAGGTGTTGTTACTCTGCCCTTTTTATATGAGGGTCCATCTAGGATGAGACGAGCTCAACAAGGCTTAGAGGAACTTAGAAAACATGTTGATACTATAATTGTAGTTCCAAACCAAAATTTATTTAAAATAGCAAGTGAACAAACTACTTTTGAGGAGTCTTTTGATCTTTCAAATGATGTACTGTTACATGGAGTTCAAAGCATAACAGATCTTATGGTAAGACCAGGATTAATTAATTTAGATTTTGCTGATGTAGAGAGTGTTATGAGTTCAATGGGCAAAGCCATGATGGGAACAGGTGAGGCCGAAGGTGAAGGCAGAGCGATTAAAGCTGCTGAAGCAGCAATTAATAATCCTTTAATTGATGATTATACTTTAAAAGGAGCAAAAGGATTATTAGTAAATATTACAGGTGGAAAAGATCTTAAACTTTTTGAAGTTGATGAGGCTGTAAATAAAGTTAGGTCTGAAGTTGATCATGAAGCTGAATTAATTATTGGAGCAATTACAGATCCATCTTTAGATGGCAGAATGAGAGTATCAATTGTAGCTACATCATTAGATGGACAACAACCAGAAGCGAAATCTGTAATTAATATGGTTCACAGAATTCAAAATAGAAATCCTGGTTATTCAGAGTTTAATAATATGCCTACACAAACATTTAATTTTTCAAACACTGTTGCAACATCTTTAACAGAAGGTGCAACTGCATTGAAACTTGAAAATGAGGTTCATCAAGAAACAATGAGTAATGAGGCTCATTCAGAAAATATAACTACTAATTCTGAGGATAATCAAATTTCAGTAGATAAAATATCTGAAGAAGAGAATTCTAATTTAGTAGAAAATCAAGGTAATACAAATTTAGAAACAACTGATGAAATATCTACAGAAAATTCCATCTCTAATGGTTTAGAAAATTTTGACATTGAGGATGAAACTCCAGAATTGTTTAGTAATGAGAGTATAGAAAAAACAGATGAGTTACATACAGAAAATCAAAATAATTCTGAAGAAGATGATTTAGAAATTCCGGCATTTTTGAGAAGACAAAAAAATTAATGCTCTTCGATAAAATAAATGAATGCCACCATAAAATTGGAAAATGAAAATCATTTTCCAGTTCTGCTAGAAAAGTTAATTAGCATTATTTCCCCTCTTTATGGTGGCACATTTATCGATTGTACATTTGGTGAAGGTGGATATTCAAAAAAAATTTTAGAACATTCAAACAACAATGTAGTAGCTTTAGATAGAGATATAGAAAATTCGCAATATGCTTTAAAAATAAAGAAAAAATTTAAAGAAAAATTTAATTTTATAAATACAAAATTTAGTGAATTAGATAATTTAAATTTAGAAAAAAAAATATTAAAGCTATAATTTTTGATTTAGGATATTCTACATCCCAAATAAAGAATTTAAGTAAAGGACTTTCTTTTCAAAGTAAAGGTGAACTTAACATGAAGTTAGGTTTAAATAATTTTTCAGCGAGCGATGTAATAAATAAACTAGATTATAAAGATCTTCATATTATATTCAGTGCCCTAGGAGAGGAGAAAAAATCAAAAATAATCGCTAGAAAAATTATTGAATTTAGAAATAAAAAAAAAATTAAAACTGAAGAATTAGTTAAAATAATTCATGAAATTAAAAAAAATCAATTTATGAAAATTCATAGATCAACAAAAATATTTCAAGCTTTGAGAATATTTGTAAACAAAGAAATGAGTGAATTAATTTATGGTTTAATAAACAGTTTTAAAATTTTACCCATAGGTGGAATGATTGTAGTAGTAACTTTTCATTCTTTAGAAGATAGAATTGTTAAATTTTTTTTTAAAAATTATTCTGAAAATAAAAACTCCTCAAGATATATTCCAAATACAAAAAAAAATAAAATTTTATTTAAAATTCCACAAAAAAAACCAATTATACCAGATATTGAAGAAATAAAAAAAAACCCCCCATCTAGATCTGCTAAATTAAGATATGCAATAAAAATCAGTGATAGTAAAGATTTTATAGATTTCGAAAAAAAATTTAAATTTTTTTTAGACTTAGAAAAAATAAGCAAAAAATTATGAAAAAAATATTAGCATCCACATCAATTATTATGTTAATTTTACTAACTACATTTACTAAAAACTCAACGAAAAAATTAGATAAAGAAATTTTTTATTTAAATGAAGAATTGAGATTTTTAAATGAAAAATACGAATTAGTATTACTTGATTTTAATTTTTTAAGCTCTCCAAAAAAATTATTTGAATATCAAAAACAATATTTTGAAAACGAACTAATTCCAATGGATGTTCGGAATATTTCTACAATTGAATTTAAAAACGAGAAATTTTTTATTAAAGAACTTATTTTAGATGAAAAATAATAATAAAAATATAGTATTAGAAGAATATGACGGTGATTTTTCGTACAATAAATCAGAATCGAATCTAAATATATCCTTTAATAGAATAGCTTTTATATTTTTTATTTTTTTTATAATTTTGATACTATTCTCAACTAAAGCAATTTATCTTGGGTCTTTAACAAAAAATATTGAAAGTAATAATCTAAACTCAGATTTCAGGTCAAGTATAACAGATAGAAATGGTAATTTAATTGCAAAAACAGTTTTAACCTACAATGTAGGAATAAATCCAAACTTAGTGATCAATAAAAAAAAATTATTAATTAATTTAAAATTAATTTTTAAAGATAAGAATTTTAAAAAATTTGATATTATTGAAAGAAAACTTAATGGAAGTAAATTTTTTTATATTGAAAAAAAAATTACTCAAGAGAGACTTAATGATTTACTATTATTAGGAGACAAGTCAATTATTACAGAACAAAAAATATCAAGAATATATCCTCAAGAAAACTTATTCAGTCACTTAATTGGTCAGATTGATGATGAAAATAATGGTATTTCAGGGATAGAAAAATCATTTGATTATGAATTAAAAAAAAATGATAAACCATTAAAACTAACATTAGATACTCATATTCAATATTTAATTAGAGAAGAACTAATAAAATCTGTAGAAATATTTAATAATCTGGGAAGTGCTGCAATTTTAATGGATATTAATACTGGGGAAATTTTGTCTTTAATATCTTTGCCTGATTATAATTTAAATAAAAGAGAAAAAATCGATGATTTAAAATTTACAAATAAAATAACTAAAGGAGTTTACGAATTAGGATCTGTTTTTAAAACTTTAACTTTAGCTGCCGCTTTTCAAAATAAGATTGTGGAGCCATCAACATTTTTTGAAAATTTAGAAAAAAAAATTTATTGTGCCGGAAATATAATTTCAGAATATGATGATAAACTACCAGAAAACTTAACAGCAGAAGACATATTAATCAGATCTTCAAACATTGGTTCAGTTAGGATCGCTCAAAAGTTAGGTATAGATAAATATAAATTATTTTTAAAAAAAATTGGAATATTAGAAAAAGTTCAATTTGATATCGAAGAGGTTGGGCAACCAATACAATTTAGATGGGGCAAGTGTAAATTAGCAACAACATCTTTTGGCCATGGCATAACAACAACTCCTTTACAATTAGCAAAAGCTTATTCTGTAATAACAAATGGAGGTTATTATATTAAACCTACAGTTATAAAATCAAAAAAAAGTAAAATTAAAAATAAAATTTTAGATAATGATGTTAGTAATAAAATTAATCCAATTCTTAGAAAAGTTGTTTCAACAAAAGAAGGAACAGCACATTTTGCTGATGTAAAAGGTTATGAAGTTGCAGGAAAGACTGGTACCGCAGATAAGTCTAAAAATGGGTTATACACAAAAGATAAAATAAATACTTTTGTATCAGTTTTTCCAATATCAAAACCTAAGTTTGTTTTATTGGTCTTATTAGATGAACCAGTTCCATCTAAAGAATATATTTATAATTATAGAGATGGAAGAGCACCTTATAAAGGTAATTGGAGAAATACAGCAGGTTGGACAACAGTATTAATTGCTGGAAATATAATTGAACGTATTGGACCTATTTTAGCCACAAAATATTAAGAACTTAATTTTACCAAATGCAAATTGGATATTTATTTAAAGACCTGCCAAGTAAGTTTAAAGCTCATAGATTTGAAGGATTATCTTTTAATAGTAAAAACTGTAAAAAGGGCGATATTTTTTTTTCTATTAAAGGTACAAAAAAAAATGGAAATAAATTTATTTTAGATGCTATCAATAATGGTGCTAGAACAATAGTTTATGATAAGAATTACCAAGGTATAAAAAATAATATTTTATATTTAAAAAATAAAAATATTCGAAAATGTCTTTCTTATGCTTCATCGAAATTATTTAAAAATAAACCAAAAAATATAATTGGTGTAACAGGAACAAATGGAAAATCATCAATCGTAAATTTTTATTTCCAAATACTTAAACATCATAAAATAAAAGTTGCTTCAATAGGTACATTAGGTGTTAAAACATTATTTTCTAGCAAAAAAATTTCTAATACTACACTTGATCCTATTAATTTACATAAGACTTTAAATTTTTTAAAAAAGAGAAAAATTAATAATGTTATTCTTGAAGCTTCAAGTCATGGTTTAAAACAATCAAGATTAAATGATCTAGAATTTGATACTGCAATTTTTACAAATTTTAGCAGAGATCATCTAGATTATCATAAAAGTTATAATGATTATCTTAATTCGAAATTGATATTATTTAGAAAATTACTTAAAAAAAGTTCGAATGTGATTTATGATAAAGAATTATCTATTTCAAATATATTAAAAAAAATTAGTATAAAAAATAAATCAAATATTTTAACTATAGGAAGTATTAATTCTGATTTAAGAATATTGAAAAACTCTTATTCTGATAAATCCCAAAAAATAGATATTTTATATAAAAAAAAATTATATTCATTCAAAGTAAATTTAATAGGCAAAGTTCAAATAAAAAATTTATTAATGTCTTGTTTAGCAGCTGAAACTAGTGGTATTAAATTTAGTAAAATTATAAATTCAATCCATAATATTAAACCAGTAAATGGTAGACTCGAAAATATTGGATTATTAAATGATAACTCAAAAGTAATACTTGATTTTGCACATACACCAGACGCACTGAGAACCACGCTAGAAAATCTTAAAGATCAATTTAAATTTAATAATATTAACATTGTTTTTGGATGTGGTGGAGAAAGAGACAAGCAAAAAAGACCTCTCATGGGTAAAATTGCAAATCAATTTTGTAATAGGATTTATTTGACTGACGATAATCCTAGAGCAGAAAACCCAAAAACAATTAGATACCAAATAAAGTCAGAAATTAATAAAAATAAAATTAAAGAGATACCATCAAGAAAGAAAGCAATTATAAAAGCAATTGAAGATCTAAATCCTGGAGAAATATTATTAGTAGCTGGTAAAGGTCATGAAACATTCCAAGAGTATGCTTCAAAAAAAAATAAATTTTCAGATAGAAATATTATTAGAAGTGAAATTAAAAAAAAAAATCGAAAATTATTTAAAGACTGGAAATTAAATATTCTAGATAAAATTTGTAATTTAAATAAATTAAGTAAAAAAATAGCAATTAATGACTTTTCCATAAATTCAAAAAAAATTAAAAAAAATGATATATTCTTTGGAATTAAAGGTTCAAAAAATGATGGAAATAAATTTGCAGATGAAGCAATAAAAAAAGGTGCAGCTTTTTGTATAGTAAGTAAATTAAATAAAAATAATCATAAAAAAATTATAGTTAAAAACTCATTAAAAATACTTACAGATTCAGCATCAGAAGTAAGAAAATTGTCTAAAGCAAAATTTATTTCAATTACAGGCAGTTCAGGAAAAACTTCTTTGAAGGAACTTTTGGCCTACTCATTCAATAAATTGACTCCAACAGGATACTCGAAAAAATCTTATAACAATAAATATGGAGTTCCTCTAAGTTTGGTAAATATAAAAAAAAATCATAATTTTGGTATTTTTGAGGTTGGAATGAATAAGCCTGGAGAAATTGATAATTTAACTAAAATTATAAAACCTGATCTTGGTGTAATAACTAATATATCCTATGCACATATTAAAAATTTTAAAAGATTATCAGATATAGCTTACGCTAAATCTGAAGTTATGAATAATATAATTTCCAATGGTAGTATAGTGCTGAATAAAGATGACCATTACTTCAATTTCTTAAAAAAAATAGCTGAAAAAAACAAATTGAAAATAATAAGTTTTAGCAAAAATAAAGTTCATTCAAATATATATTTAAAAAATGTTTATAAATATAAATCGAACATTAAACTTAATATAAAAATGAATAATAAAACTAAAACATTTATTATTAGCAAAGACTTAAAACCTTTTTTAAGTAATGTTTTAGCTTCAATAGCAGTAATATCAGTTTTTTTTGATTTAAGAAAAGTTGATGAAAAGTTATTTTTGGGTTTTAAAATTCCAATTTCAAGAGGAAACAAATATAAAATAAACCTTTCAAAAAAGACTATTCATTTGACGGATGAAAGCTATAATTCTAATCCATTGTCTTTAAAATTTGCTATAGAGAATTTTGATAATTACGAAACTGTGGGTAGAAAAATTTTAGTCTTAGGCGATATGTTAGAATTAGGAAAATTTTCAAAAAAATTACATAAAAGTATAAGTGAAGTTATAAACAAAACTAAAATAAATAAGGTATTTGTATTTGGAAAGTTCATTAGAGAAACTTTTCTTGGACTATCTCAAAATAAGAAAGGCAAAATATTAAGAAATAAAAAGGAAATTTATCAATTGATTCAAATGTACTTAAGGAATAATGATCATCTAATGATTAAGGGTTCTAATTCAACTGGATTACAGCAAATAATATTTAATTTAAAGAAAGGCAAAAAAAATGCTTTATAGTTTATTTTCAAATCTAGTAGAGAACTATTCTTTTTTAAATGTTTTTAAATATTTAACTGTTAGAACAGGTCTTTCAATGTTTACATCTATGGTTATTGTTTTTTTAGTTGGTCCTAAAATAATCAAATATTTTTCAAGTAAAAAAATACATAATCCAATTAGATCTGACGGACCAACAGAACATATAATAAAAAAAATAGGAACTCCTACTATGGGTGGAGTTATGATTTTAATTGGTATTTTTTCAGGAGTATTGCTTTGGAGTGATTTGAATAATCCATATAATTGGTTTTTGATTTTTATAGTTGGCAGCTTTGGTATTCTAGGTGCATATGATGATTATAAAAAAATTATAAGTAAAAACTCTGCCGGTATATCCTTTAAATTTAAAATGATTTCACAAATAATTATTGCATTGATAGGAATTATTATTTTAACTAAATTTGTTCATACACCTGAATTAAAAAAATTATATTTTCCTTTTTTTAAAAATTTATTTATTAATCTAGGTTGGTTTTTTGTACCATTTTATGTTTTTATAATAGTAGGCTCTTCTAATTCAGTTAATTTAACTGATGGACTGGATGGTTTAGCAACAGTGCCTGTAATTCTTGTAGCTGGTTGTTTTGCATTTATAAGTTATGTCTCTGGCAATGTTGTTTTTTCTGATTACCTTCATATTCCATACATAGAAGGTGTTGGAGAAGCTGCAATTTTTTGTGGCTCAATTATAGGAGCTTGTATAGGCTTTTTATGGTTTAACGCTCCTCCAGCAAAAATTTTTATGGGTGATACAGGTTCATTAGCTCTAGGAGGTTCTCTAGGAGCAGTTGGAATAATTACTAAACATGAAATTGTTTTAGCAATAACCGGAGGGTTATTTGTGCTCGAAGCAGTTTCTGTAATAGTTCAGGTTATTTCTTTTAAGTTGACAGGAAAAAGAATATTTAAAATGGCTCCAATACATCATCACTTTGAAAAAAAAGGGTGGCCCGAGTCGACCGTTGTAATTAGATTTTGGATTATCTCTATAATTTTAGCAATGATAGGTCTTGCAACACTTAAATTAAGATAATGCATGAATTAAATAATAAATTTAAAAACAAAAAAATTTTAATTTATGGATACGGAAAAAGTGGAATTTCTTCTTTTAAATATCTTAAAAAAAATAATGATGTTTTTATCTTTGATGATAAAAAGAAAATTAAAAATTCTTATTTTATTTCTTTTAAAAATCTAAAAAAGAAAGTTTTTGATTATATATTGGTAAGTCCTGGAATAGATTTAAAAAAATGTGGTTTAAAAAAATATTTATTTAAATTCAAAAAAAAAATAATAACAGATCTTGATATATTTTATTGTGAAAATATTAATAATTTAAAGATTGCTATTACAGGAACAAATGGAAAATCAACTACTACAGAATTATTATTTAGGATCTTAAAATCACATAGAATGGATGTTAGAATGCTTGGGAATATAGGTAAGCCAATACTTGGTGAAAAAAATATTAAGCCAAGTACATTATTTGTTATAGAGGTATCATCATATCAGATTGATTACAGCAAATATTTTAATGCTGATCATACAATTATATTAAATTTAACACCTGATCATTTAGAAAGACATGGAAGCATCTATAAATATGCTCATGCAAAATTTAAATTGATTTTAAATCAAGACAATAAATCTTACGCTTATATTGAAGAAAATAATAAATATCTAAATAGTGAATTAAGGAAATATAAGGTAAAATCTAAAATTATAAAAGTTAAAAAAAATAACATAAAATCAATAAAAAAAAAAAATTTATAATCCTTATTTTAGAACTATAAATAATCTTCATAACTTGTCCTTTATTATAGAATTAGGAAAGAAAATAAAATTAAATAAAAAAATTATTTTAAAGACTGTAAACTCATTTAATGGATTAATTTATAGACAACAAATTATCTTAAATAAAAAAAAAATAACAATAATTAATGACTCAAAATCTACAAGTTTTTCATCTAGCTTGAATCTGCTTAAAACCTATAAGAATATTTTTTGGATTGTGGGTGGACTAGCTAAAAAAGGTGATAGATTTCTTTTACCTAAAAGATATTACAAAAATATAAATTGTTATATTTATGGAACAAATAAATCTTTTTTTATAAATGTTTTTAAAAAGAAATTAAAATTTCAATTATTTGATAAACTGAGTCAAATTGTAAAAAAAATTAAAATTGATTCAATTTATAAAGAAAATATAAATATTATATTTAGCCCAGCTGCAGCATCGTTTGACCAATTTTCAAATTTTGAACATAGAGGCAGGTATTTTAATAGTTTAATAAAAAAATATAAGTTTTAATTATGATAATTGAAAAGTTTTATAATGATTATTATGGATGGTGGAAAAATATTGATAAATTGCTTTTATTTTTAATTTTTTTAATGTTTTTACTTGGATTATTTTTCTCTCTTGTTTCCACTTCTATAATCGCATCAGATAAACTTAATACAAATACATATTATTTTTTTCTAAAGCATTTTATTTTTATTTTTTTAGGTTTTTTAATATTAATTAGCCTTTCCTTCTTAGATCAAAATAAATTATTAAATTTTTCTAAAATATTATTTTTTATAACTTTTATTTCTTTGGCCTTAGTTCCTTTTATTGGAGTAGAGGTTAAAGGATCAACAAGATGGCTAGATTTACCCTTAGTTCCAAGATTTCAACCTATAGAATTGGTAAAACCTTTTTTCATTATTATGATAGCATCAGTATTAAGCTTAAGTAATTATAAAAATATATATGCTAAATACTTAATAAGCTTACTGATAATATTACCAATTATTTTATTTTTAATATCACAACCAGATATAGGTCAAACTTTACTGATAATACTAACATGGTTTTCTTTAATCTTTGTTTCAGGTATAAATTTGTACTTTTTCTTTTCTTTCTTTTTGTTTATTCTTTCAATTCTTGCATATTTAATTTTTTTTATTTCAAAATTTGAGTATATAAAAATCAGACTTCTATCTTTCTTGGATCCTTCAACTGGAAATAATTATCAGTCTCAAAAAGCTTCAGAGGCTATTTCAAATGGCGGCTTTTTTGGCAAAGGTATTGGGGAAGGACAACTTAATTCTCGTATTCCAGAGGCACACACAGATTATATTATATCTGTAATAGCTGAAGAGTTTGGCATAATTATAGTAGTTTCGATAATGATAATTTTTTTAATATTTGCTTATAAAGTTTTACAAAAAATATATTTTGAAAAAGATGATAAAATAAAACTTATTTTAGTTGGATCAATTTCTTTGATATTATTACAAACTTTTATTCATATAGGTGTAAATATTAGAATTTTGCCAACAACTGGAATGACTCTACCATTTCTAAGTTATGGAGGTTCTTCAATTTTAAGTACATCAATCTTATCAGGAATAATTTTAAATTTAACTAAAAGGAAATTAAATTAATTGTGAAAAAAATATTAATTAGCACTGGAGGATCAGGAGGTCATGTTGTGCCTGCATTAAATTTATACACTCATTTAAAAAATGAATTTGATGTTAGTCTTTATACTGATGTAAGAGGTGCAAAATATATACCGAAAGAAATTAAAAAAACAATTTTTGAGGTAAAAAAAATTCCTGAAAAAAAATATCTTTTTCCATTAAAAATAATTTTTTTGTTCTTAGCTTTTATTAAATCATTAGTACATTTTAATAGAAGTAAAGTTGATATTGTAATTAGTACAGGTGGATATATGTCTTTACCTATAGTACTAGCAGCAAAAATATTTAAAAAAAAAATAATTCTATTTGAACCAAATTCCATAATAGGAAGATCAAATAAATTTTTATTGAAATTTTCCCATTATATTTTGTGTTATGAAAGATATCTACTTGTAAATAGTGATAACCAAACTGCTAAACATAGCTATAAATCAGTTACCATTGATCCAATTTTAAATAATTGTTTTTACCCAAAACCGAATACAATAGAAAAAAAAGAAGATGAATTTAAAATTTTAATAATGGGTGGAAGCCAGGCATCTTTATTTTTTAGCGAATATCTAAAGAGTGAAATTATTCAATTATCAAAAAAATACAAAATAGAGGTAACTCAACAACTATCCCCAAGTTTTGATATTGATACTTATAAACAAGATTATGATAAAAATTATATTAAAAATAATTTGTTTTATTTTGAAGAGAATTTTTTATGTAAAAAAAATAACTTTGATATTGCTATAACAAGAGCTGGAGCATCATCATTAGCTGAATTAGCTCATTTGAATATTCCTTTTATTGCCATACCATTTCCTCATGCAACAGATAATCATCAATATTTAAATGCAAAAAGATATTATGATAGAAATTGTTGCTGGATATTAGAGGAAAAAAACTTTAATCCTGGTGATATTTATCAAATAATTAATCAAATTATGGTTAATAAGAGTGAATATTCTGAAAAAAAAAAAATTTTAATGAAATTTAATGTAAATGAAACTTGGGAAAACTTTAATCGGAAAATAATAAAATTTTTAAATGAAAATTAAATTAGGAAAATCTGAATTAATACATTTTGTTGGTATTGGAGGAATAGGAATGAGCGGTCTTGCATTAATTATGAAGGAACTAGGATTTAAAATTCAAGGAAGCGATATATCTAGCAACAAAAATATTGAAAGACTAAAAAAAAAAAATATTAAAATTTTAATTGGGCATAAATCAAAAAATATAGAAAAATCGACAATAATGGTTACATCGTCTGCTATAAAAAAGAATAATATAGAATTTATAACTGCAAAAAAAAAGAAAAATTCCAATTTATAAAAGGGGAGATATGTTAGCTCATGTAGTGTCTTTGATGAGAAATGTGGTAGTTGCAGGTTCTCATGGCAAGACAACAACTACTTCCCTAATATCTAACATATTTTCTGCTGCTAAAATTGATCCAACTATTATAAATGGTGGTGTATTAAATTCCTTTGGCAACTCTGCTAAATTAGGAAAAAGTAATTGGTGTATTCTTGAATCAGATGAATCAGATGGTAGTTTCTTGAAAATTTCTCCAACATACTCAATAGTAACAAACATAGATAATGAACATTTAGATTTTTATAAATCTATGAAAAATCTAAAAAAATATTTTTCTGAGTTTATTGAAAAGACACCGTCTTTTGGAAAATCATTTATATGTATAGATGATATTAACAATAAAAAAATTATTAAAAATATTAAAAATATAAATTATAGCACTTATGGAATAGATAAAAATTCAAATTTTAGAATATTGAATATCACACAAAAGCAAAGCTTTTCCAAATTTGATCTTAAAATATCCATACCGGGAATAAGTTCTAGAATTATTAAAAATATTATTATTCCAATAATTGGAATACATAATATAAGGAATTCAACAGCTGCCATTGCTGTTGCAAGTTCAATTGGAATATCAAACAATATAATTAAAAATAGCTTAAGAAAATTTCAAGGAGTTCAAAGAAGATTTACAAAAGTATTTACATTTCAAAATGTACCTTTCTTTGATGATTATGCTCATCATCCTACTGAAATTAAGGAAGTTTTAGAAGGTGTAAGAAAAGTTTATAAAGAAAAAGAAATAATTTGTTTTTTTCAGCCACATAGAATTTCAAGAGTAAAGAATCTTCACGAAGAATTTTCAAAGTCCTTTATTAAAGCTGATATTGTTGTCTTATGCCCAATCTATAGAGCAGGAGAAAATATTGAATTAGGCTTTACTTATGAAAATTTTGCAAAAAAAATAATAAAAAATTCTAAAGTAAAACTAATACAAATTAAAAATAACAACGATTTAATAAAATTTACTAAACAAAATATATATGGGAATAAAATTGTAATAGCTATGGGAGCAGGTTCCATATCAAATTGGACTAGAGAATTACCAAAATTTTTAAAATGAATATAAGCGATTTAGAAAAAAATAAAAATTTTATAGGGAAAATATATTTTGATTACAATATTAAAAATTTAAATTGGTTTAATATTGGAGGCAAAACTAAAATATATTTTAAACCAGAAACTCTTAGTGATTTAATATCTTTTCTAAAAGCATATGAAAATCGAGGTAAAATTTTTATACTTGGAGCAGGTTCAAATGTATTATTTAAAGATGGCATATTTGATGGTGTCATTATTAAACTAAGTAAAAATTTTTCAAAAATGTCTTTAATTAACAAAGAGATAATTGTAGCAGGAAGTGGTACTTTAGATAAAATTCTTTCATACTATGCTCTTGAGAATAGTATAAGTGGTTTTGAGTTTTTGTCATGCATACCAGGAACTGTTGGTGGTGGCATTAGAATGAATTCAGGTTGTTTTGATGAAGAATTTAAAGATATTTTAATATCTGTTCAAGCGATTAATTTTTTAGGAAAGATAATTACCATTCCATCTAAAGAAATTATTTTTAATTATAGATCTTGTAGCTTACCTAAAGATCTAATTTTTTTAAGTGCATCTTTTAGAGGAAAAACAAAAAGTAAAAAAAAAATTGAAGAAAAAATTAAATTTTTAAAAAATAAAAAAGAAATTTCACAGCCAACAAAGGTTAAAACTGGAGGAAGTACTTTTAAAAATCCAAAAGAACAAACAGATAAAAAAGTTTGGGAGCTAATTAAAGAATCTGTTCCGTCTGAATATAATTTTGGTGATGCAGCTATATCAAAAAAACACTCAAATTTTTTAATTAATAAAGGAAATGCAACTTACGCAGATATGAAAAATTTAATCGATTTTATTAAAAATAATGTTAAATCAAAAACTGGCATTAATCTAGACCTTGAAATTGTCACATTAGAATAAATGAAAAAAAAAATATTAATTTTAGCCGGAGGTTTTTCTCGTGAAAGAGAGATAAGTCTAATAACCGCAAAAGCTGTTTATCGTGAAATTAAAAAAAAATATATAACTAAAATATGTGAACCAGATGGAAATTTTGTAAAAATATTGAGAAAATTCAAACCCGATGTAGTTTTTAATGCATTACATGGAAGGTATGGTGAAGATGGATATGTACAGGCTATTTTAGAATCTGAAAAAATAAAATATACTCACTCTGGTGTCTTAGCTTCCTCAATAGCAATTGATAAAGAAATTTCAAAAAAAATTTTTACTAAAAATAACATTTTAACTCCTAAATATTTTAAATTTAAATTTGAAAATGCAATTAATAAAAAAAAATTAATTTCAAAAGTTCAAAATACATTAGGTTTTCCTGTTGTGATTAAACCTTTTAATGAAGGTTCTAGCGTGAAAGTATATATTTGCAATTCAAGAAATCTTATAAAAAATTTAATGAAACTAACTTCTTATAGTGAGATTATGATAGAGAAATTTATAGGAGGTAGAGAAATTCAAGTTGCTATAATGGGGAAAAAAAAATTGGGTGCCATAGAACTAGTACCAGAAAGAAAATTTTATGATTATGAGGCTAAATATAATTCTAGAGCTAATACTAAACATATAATTCCAATAAAAATTGAAAATACTTATTTAAAAAGAGTCATAAATATCGCTTTTAAAGCTCATAAAATTATAGGTTGCAAAGGCATCACCAGATCAGATTTTAAATTTTATAATAATAAATTTTATTTATTAGAAATAAATACCCAACCTGGAATGACATCCTTATCACTAGTTCCTGAAATCGCAAAATATCGTAATATTTCTTTTAAAAATTTGATAGAATGGATCATTAAAGATGCATCAATCAATAGATAAAAAAAGAAAATATATTTTTTTAATTATAATCTTTTTTTTTCTATCAACTATAAATAATATTAATTTTGTTAATAATAGTTCTAGCTCAATAGTTATTGAAAATATTGAAGTAAAAGGTCTCAGCAAAGAACTAAATTTTAAGATTAAAGAAAAGTTAAAATATTTAAAAAATAGCAACATTTTTCAAGTTAATAAAAGTAAAGTTGAAAATGAAATTAAAAAGCTAAATTTCATTGAGAATTTTTCTGTAAAAAAGTTATACCCAAAAAATATAATTTTAAATTTGAATCAAACTGAATTTTTAGCAATTACGATTAAAGAAAACAAAAAATATATTATTGGTTCCAATGGGAAATTAATATCTCATGAATTATTTAGTAATTATAAAAACTTACCAATGATTTTTGGTGATTTTGAAATTAATGATTTTTTAGATTTCAAGAATAAGATAGATAAATCAAGATTCAAATTTAATGAAATTGAAAATTTCTTTTTCTTCCCAAGTAAACGTTGGGATATACAAACAAGAAATAATACAATAATTAGACTTCCAAATAATAATATTGAATTGGCTTTAAAAAGAGCAAAAAAAATTATTGAAAGTAATAAATTTAATAATAAAACTATTGATTTAAGAGTTACTAAACAAATAATTTTTTCAAATGAGTAAAAAAAATTTTCAAACTTATATTGATTTTGGAGCATCAAAAATTCGAATAGGTATATTCAATACTGATTTACCAAAAAATAATTATTATAAAGAAGAGAACTGTCTATCGAATTTTGATCTTAATAATATTAATTTAGAAGATTCGAAAAAAATTTTAAAAAAATTAATTATCGAGTCAGAGAAAGAACTAAACTCACACATTAAAAATATTAATTTAATGATAGATGTACCAGACATGCAATCAATAGACTTTTCAATAAAAAAAAAATTAGATGTTGATAATTCTATATTTGATAATATAAAATTTCTTTTACAAGAGGCAAGACAGTTAGCTCAAAAAAATAATGATAACAAAAAGATTATTCACACAATTGTTGAAAAATATATCTTAGACGAACGAGATTATTTCGAGATACCAGATGAAGACATTCACTATAAAACAATTGCTATAGAAATAAAGTTTATTTGTATTTCAAATAAATTTTTTGAAATAATTACAAATCATTTTAAAATCAATCATATTACTATAGATAATATTTTATGTTCAAGTTATGTAAAGTCTTTAGATTACAATAACTTTTTTAAAATTTATGACAAAAAAGCTTTTTTAGATATAGGTTATAAAAAAAGTTGTTTGACAGTTTTCGAAAAAGAAAAATTAATTTTGATTAAAAATATACCATTAGGAGGACATCACATTACCAAAGATATATCAAAAGTTTTAGAAATTGATTTAAAAGATTCTGAAAAAATTAAGAAATCTCTTAATAGTAAAGATGTCATTTTTTCAAATAATTCAGAAGAGAAGTTTATTTCTAATAATAATTACAAAAATATAATTCAAAATAATATTTCATTGGATCTATTAAAAAAGGTAATTTACGCAAGGATAGACGAAATTTTTAATTTTAGCTTAAATAATATAAATATGGAAAAGATTATTGAAAATAAGAATAAAACAATATTAATTCTAACTGGGGAAGGCTCAAAGATACTAGATAAAAATTCAATTTATTTAGAAAATAATTATAAATTTTTTGATGAAATGAATTTTTTTGAAGAGAGCGTGGAAACAATTTGTAGATCTGGATTTAATTTTCATAGGCAAAGTTACAACCACGAAGTTAAAATTGTTCCAAAAAAGATCAAAAAATATGGTTTTTTTGAAAAATTATTTCATAAGTTTGGATAATATTTGTAGTTAATCGTAATATTTGTTGTTTTTTTATATTACTAGGTTTTTTGTATAAATATTTAATGTCAATATTAAAACAAAAAACTTTAAGTAAACCAATAAATTTTGAAGGTATTGGCCTACATACTGGCCGAAATGTTAAAATGACAATTTATCCTTCAGAGCCGAATTCCGGTATTATTTTTAAGAGAATAGATCTTAAAAAAGATAATATAATATTTCCTACAGTATTTAATGTTGTAAATGCAAATTTATGTACAACAGTATCAAATGAGTCAGGAGTAAAAGTTTCTACTATTGAGCATCTTATGGCTGCTATGTATATATTAGGTTTAGACAATGCTTTAATAGAAATAGATTCTCAAGAAGTTCCAATAATGGATGGATCAGCAAAAAACTTTTATGAAAAAATAATTGAAACCGGATTTAAAATAAGTGAAGCACCTTTAAAGTTTGTAAAAATACAAAAGAAAGTTTCTATACAAAAAGAATCTAAATTTATTGAAATTGAAAAATCTAATATAAGTTTAGATATTAATTTTGAGATTAAGTACCAAAATAAATTAATTGGATCTCAAAAAAATAATATTAGTGTTTATCAAGATGACTTAAGTGATGTCATAAATTCAAGAACTTTTTGTCTTTATGAAGATGTAGAGAAAATGAAAAAAATAGGTCTAGCCAAAGGTGGTAGTTTAGAAAACGCAATAGTTGTTAAAGGTGAAAAAATTGTGAACCAAGGTGGATTGAGAAATAATTTAGAGTTTGTTAATCATAAAATTTTGGATTGTATTGGTGATATATTTTTGTCTGGATATAAATTAATTGGGTCTATAAATTGCTCACAAGGAGGGCACAGTTTAACTAATAGCCTCCTTAGGGAAGTATTTAATGATAAAAGCAACTTTTCAATTTTTGAATTAAAAGAAAAAAGTTTACCACATAGTTTCATCAACAAATCTATATTAAAATCTATAGCATAAAAGTTAGAATTTTTTATAAATTCTGTTAAGAATTTATAATGAATTTATTTCTAAGATTATTTATAATTATAATAGTACTATCTTTGTCAGGTTGTAACAAAGATAAAGATCTCGTAGATCCGATTAAAGATACAAGTTTAGATCTTCAAATGATCGAAGCGTATGAACTTGGTATGGAGGAACTTAAAAAAGGTCAGGCTCTAATCGCTGCAAGAAAGTTTAATGAAGCAGAAATACTTTTCCCTCAATCAAAATGGGCTCCAAGAGCAGCACTAATGTCAGCTTATTCTTATTATGATTTTACTTTTTACAATGAAGCAATAGATGAAATAAACAGATTCTTAAAAACTTATCCAAAAAGCAAAAGAACAGATTATGCACATTATCTAAAAGCAATGTCCTATTACAATCAAATCGTTGATGAAAGAAAAGATTTAGGTCCAATACTTGAGGCAAAAGAAGGATTTCAATTTATAATTTTAAATTATCCAAATTCTGAATATGCTTTGGATGCTGAATTTAAACTAGAATTAATAGAAGAAATCTTAGCCGCTAAGGAGATGTATATAGGCAGATTTTATCTCAAAAAACAAAAATGGATACCTGCAATCAATAGATTTAAAAATGTAATTGATAATTATGATACAACGATCTTCGCTGAAGAAGCTTTACACAGATTAGTTGAGGTTTATTATAAGATAGGTCTTGAGGATGAGTCAAAAAAATATGCAGTTACATTGGGCTATAATTATAAGTCTGGAGAGTGGTATGAGAACTCCTATAGAGTCTTTAATAAAGATTATAAAAAAATTAGAAAAAAAAAAAAGGATAAAAAAAGTAAATCTTTAATAAATAGGATCAAATCTATAATTACCAATGATTAAGGATAATAATTCATTTAAAAAAAAATACAAAAATAAAATTAAAGAGCTGATATTACATAATAATTTATATTTTGAAAAAAATAAACCAAAAATTTCTGATGAAGATTATGATAAACTTAAGAATGAAATATTAGATTTAGAAAATAAATACCCATTTCTTAGTGATAAAAATTCTCCATCCAAAATAGTTGGTTTTAGACCATCAAAAAATTTTCAAAAATCGAATCATAGAGAAAAAATGTTGTCTTTATCAAATATATTTGACGAGAAAGATTTAATTAACTTTGAAAAAAAAATTATTAATTTTTTAGATTTAAAAAAAAATACTCAAATAGAATATAGTGTTGAACCAAAAATAGATGGCATATCAGCTTCTCTATCTTACAAAAAAGGTTTCTTAATTTCAGGTCTATCAAGAGGAGATGGAGAACAAGGTGAATTAATAACAGAAAATTTAAAAACAATTAAAGATATACCTCAGAAAATTTCTTCTAAAAATTTTCCTGAAGATATTGATATAAGAGGTGAAGTTTTTATAACCAATAAAGATTTTGATAAAATTAAAGAAAATTTTGCTAATGCAAGGAATGCAGCGTCAGGATCTTTGAGACAAAAAAATCCTTTAGAAACAAAGAAAATCCCTTTAAAATTTATTGCATATAGTTTTGGATTTTTTAAAAATAACCAATTTAAAAAACAATCAGATTTTATTGCAGCCTTAAAAAAATGGGGTTTTAAAACAAATAAATTTAATAAAATCATATCTGGTAATAAAAATTTGATCGAAAATCATAAACAATTTGAAAATATTCGATTTCAAATAGATTATGATATTGATGGATTGGTTTATAAAGTTAATAGTTTTGAATTACAAAATCGACTTGGCTTTGTATCAAATGCTCCAAGATGGGCGACAGCTCATAAGTTTTCTGCAAAAAGTTCTTATTCTCAAATATTAAATATTGATATACAGGTTGGAAGAACTGGAGCACTAACTCCTGTTGCAAAAATAAAACCCGTAAATATTGGTGGAGTAGTAGTTTCAAATGCAACATTGCATAACGAAGATGAAATAAACAGAAAAGATATAAGAATTGGAGACACTGTAAAAATTGAGAGAGCAGGCGATGTAATTCCACATGTAGTTTCAGTAGATTTAAAAAAAAGAACTGGAAACATAAAAAAGTATGTTTTTCCAAATAATTGTCCTTCATGTGGATCAAGTGTTATTAAAGAATATAATCCAATAACAAAAAAATATGATGCAGTTAGAAGATGTTCTTCCGAAGCATATAATTGTGAAAAAATGTCTATAGAAAAAATAAAGCATTTTATCTCTAAAGATGCTTTAAACATAGATGGTTTAGGAAAAAAAGTAGTGGAAAAATTTTGGGACTTAAATTTTATAAGATACCCACAAGATATATTTAAACTAAATTATAAAAAAATTGAAAGTCTAGAGGGATGGGGAGAATTATCTGTATCAAATTTAAAATATTCAATTGAAAAATCAAAAAAAGTTTCACTAGAAAGACTTATATTTTCATTAGGAATTAGACATATCGGTCAAGAAAATGCAAAATTAATTGCATATAACTTAAAAAATATTGAAAATCTAAAAAAAATTAATTCAAAATTCAATTATGAAAACTTTTTAAATATTGATGGAATTGGCGAGATACAAATAAATTCTTTAAAAAATTTTTTTTCTAACGATATTAATCTTAATGTAATAAAAGAATTAAGCATATATTTGGAAATAAAAAATTTTGAAAAAAAATTTGATGGAAAATTTAAAAGCAAATCTTTTCTAATAACTGGAAAACTTCTTGGAATAAGTAGAGCAGAAGCCAAATCTCTGATTGAGTCTAATTCTGGAAAAATTCAGAGCTCAGTAAATAATAAATTAGACTATTTGATTACTGGTGAAAAGCCAACTGCTAAAAAAGTAAATATGGCCAAGCAACTAAAAATTAAAATTTTATCCGAAAATGATTGGAAAAAAATGTTAGATTAATTTTCTAAGCCAACTTTTTTCATCTCCATTTAAAAACGTTGAGATTTTGTCGTAAATATTTTTATGATAGTTAATTAAATATTTTTTTTCATTTTCACTAAGTAAATTAAAATTTACCATATCATTGTCTATAGGTGCTAAAGTTAAATTTTTAAAAAAAAGTCTATTTTTTAATTTTTTTATATAGATTAAATTTTCTATTCTAATACCAAACTTATTTTCTTTATAGTAACCTGGTTCATTGCTAAGTATCATTCCTTTTTGAAGTTTGATGTTATTATATTTTGAAATTGCTTGAGGACCTTCGTGTACATTTAAAAAATGACCAACACCATGACCCGTTCCATGTCCATAATCCAAATTTTTCTTTTTCAACCAATATCTAGCTTTAGAGTCTAATTTTTTTCCAGTATTAAACTTTTTAAGATCAGCTGTAACAACGGCTATATGGCCCTTTAGAACTCTTGTATAAGCATCTTTAATAAAATTACTAGGTTTGTTAAAACAAATTGTTCTAGTAACATCTGTAGTTCCATACTTGTATTGTCCACCAGAATCAAAAAGAAAAATATCTTTTAATTTAATTTTTCGATTTGTTTTTTTATTTGCCCTGTAATGAATTATTGCTCCGTTTGGTCCAGAACCGGCGATTGTGTTAAAACTAGGATATAAAAAATTTTTTCTTTGTTTTCTAAAGTTTTCTAATTTTTTTTCAGCACTTAATTCATCTAAATTTTTATTTTTTTTATTTTTTAACCAAAATAGAAATTTTGTTAGTGCTACACCATCTTCAACATGAGCATTTTCCATATTTTTAATTTCTACTTTATTTTTAATTGATTTTAAAAAATAACATGGATCAATGTGATTGATTATTTTAAATTTAGATAAAATTAGATTTTCAAAATATATCGAGCAACTTTTATTGTCTATCGAAAAATTTAAACCATTTAAATTTTTAATCACTTCAAAAAAATCACTATTTTCAAAATATTTAATATTTTTTATTTTTAAATTATTTTTTATCTTATTTATTTTTCTTTTATCAGAAAAAAAATATATTTTTTTATCTTTGCTTAAAATTACTCTGCAATTGGGAACAGGGCTATTTGGGTTATCATATCCTCTTATATTTAATAACCATGCTACATTTTCAGGTGCACTTATAAATATATGGTCTATTTTATTTTTTGAAATTATTTTAACAAGTTTATTTATTTTAGATTTTATACTTTCACCAGTGTTTTTTTTATTTAAATTATAAAAAGGTTGTGACTTACTTCTTTTTCTTTTTTTAGATAAAATGTCGATTAAATTAATATTTATTGGTAATAAATCGCAATAAGGTTTAAATTGTGTTATTAAAGCTGTTTTAGTGAACAATTTTGGGTCAAAGCCAATTTTTAATCTATTATTTGGATTAAATAATTTATCCCCTGGTTGAGTTTTGGGTATCTCGAATATTTTAAAATTTTTTCCTGACTCAATTTTTGACTGCAATGTATATCTTCCATCAACAAATAAATAATTATCTGTCTTTAAAATAATTGCCATACCTGCTGAACCTGAAAAATTTGATATTTCTTGAAGTCTGTTTGGGTAAGCATACTCAGAAAAATACTCATCATTTTTCGGCACAATATAACCATCAATATTATAAGAATTAATTAATTTTTTTAATTTTTTAATCATTTTTTAATTTTTTTTGGTACCTTATCCATCCTGGGCTCCTAATTTCATTTTCATAATCCATATCTTGATTAAATTCAAACTCACTCTCTTCATCTTCGAAATAGTTATTTTTTTTGATATTTTTATGTGGCAATTCATCAATAAATCTTGATGCCAAACTGTCAATCCAATCACCTTGGTAAAATCTGTTCATAGAAAATGATATAAATGCCTCTTTTTTGGCTCTAGTTATTCCAACATAGGCTAATCTTCTCTCCTCTTCCAATCCTTTTTGGCCTTTTTCTTCAATCGATTTTTGATGAGGAAATAAACCTTCTTCCCATCCTGGTAAAAAAACTACTTCAAACTCAAGACCTTTTGATGCATGCATAGTCATTAAATTAACTTTCTTATCTTCCCAATCTTGATCAAGAGATGTTGCAAGAGCGACATGCTCTAAAAAACTTTCTAAATTATCATATTCTTTCATAGCATTAATTAATTCTTTTATATTTTCCAACCTATTCTCATTTTCTAAATCTTTTTTATCTTTCAACATTTGACTATATCCAGACTCATCTAAAATTGTTTGTATTAATTTTATATGTCCAATTTTTTTAAAGAATATATCATTTCTCCATTTTTCTAATAAATTTAATAAAGAATTTAATCCTAATTTTGTTTTTGGTTTTATCTTATTTTCTTGAATAAGAGAAATTGCAGATTTTTCTAAAGATAAACCATTTAATTTAGCATATTCATTTAATTGTTTAATAGTTGTTTCCCCAATTGATCTTTTTGGAACATTTATAATTCTTTCAAAAGATAAATCATCTTTGTCTTGATTTACTATTCTCAGATAAGCAATACAATCCTTGATTTCCGCTCGTTCATAAAATTTTGTTCCTCCTATTATTCTATAAGGGATTCCTATTTTTAAAAAACGTTCTTCGAATTCACGAGTTTGAAAAATTGCCCTTACTAGAATTGATATATTATTAAGTGAATATTTTTTTTTTAATTTTTCAATTTGATCACTTATTCCTATTGCTTCATCTTTTCCATTTCTAAAACAATTTAAGTAAACTAAATCTCCATCTTCTCCCTCAGTATAAAGGTTTTTGCCAACTCTACTTTCATTGTTGGAGATAATTTTTGATGCGACAGATAAGATATTTTGAGTCGATCTATAATTTCTTTCAAGTCTAATAATTTTTGTATTTTTATAAATTTTATCAAACTCTAAAAAATTCTTTATTTCTGCACCTCTCCAACTATAAATTGATTGGTCATCATCTCCAACACAGCAAATATTTTTATTATATTTGGCTAAATAATTTAACCATTTACTTTGAATAAGATTTGTATCTTGGTATTCATCAACTAAAATATATTTAAAATTTTTTGAGTACATTTCGCCAATACTTGGATTATTTTCAAAAATTTTAACACAATGTAAAATCAAATCACTAAAATCACATGCATTTAGATCAATCAGTTTAGATTGATAAATCTTGTAAATACTAAGAAATCCTTTTTCTAAAATTTCTTTTTTTTTTTAATATTACATCCTCTGGATACCATCCTTTATTTTTCCACTTATCAATTATTGATAATATATATTTAGGTGATATTTTTTTTATATCTATATTTTCAGATTTACAAATATTCTTAATCAGTCTTGATTGGTCATCTTGATCTATTATTGTAAAATTATAATTAAGCCCTACGGCTTGAGCATGCCTCCTTAAAAATTTTGCTGAGATTGAATGAAAAGTTCCTAGCCAAGATAAACCAATAGCCTTTTTTTTTAAAATTTTGCCAACACGATCTTGCATTTCTTTAGCTGCCTTATTTGTGAAGGTTACAGCTAATATTTGATTTTCATATGCTTTACTATTGTTAATTATATGAGCAATTCTTGAAGTTAAAACTTTGGTTTTTCCAGACCCTGCTCCAGCAACTATTAATATAGGACCATCTAAATATAAAACCGCTTCCCTTTGCTTTTCATTGAGTCCGTCTATATATTCTGAGTTTAACATTTATACCTTTTTAGTGTAAATCCTTGTCTAAAATTATGAATATTTTTTTGATAGATGAAAAAAAACTTTCAATTGAGATAAAAAAAAATGCATTTAAATATATTACTACATTTATAATAGTTTTTTTTTCTTGCATAATATATCTGTCTTTACCATCTTTTTATAATTATGAAAGTTTTGATAAAGAAATTCAAAATAAAATTAGTAAAGATTTTAAAATTAATATAAAAAAGATAAAAGGTATTCAATATGCTTTTTTCCCTCAGCCTCACTTTATAATTGAACAAAGTAGTCTATATTTTAATAATAATGACGAGAAACCTATTGCAGATGTAAAAAATTTAAAAGTTTTTTTATTATTAAAAAATTTAAATAACTTAAAGAAAATTGAAATTAAAAAAATTCAGTTAAATAAAGTTAATTTTAATCTGAATTTTGAAGATATCAAAAATTTTCATAAACACATGAATCAAAATATTACAAAGCCAATAGAGATTAAAAATAGTAATTTTTTCTATAAAGATATTGAAAACAACATATTGTCTATTTCTAGTAGTAAAAAATTTAATTATTTTATAAATACAAAAGAAAGACAAAAAAAATTAAATGTAGTAGGGAATATTTTTGGAAATGATTATAAATTTTATTGGATTAGAGATTACTTAAATCCTAACAAAACTGAAAGTTATTTTAAATATAAGAATCCAAATATTGAAATAAATAATACTTTTAATAAAAACTATGAAAATAATGAAATAACAGGAATTACTAAATTAAGTTTTTTAAACTATAAAATATTTTCAAAATATCTCTTTGATAAAAATCAGATAATATTCCTAGATTCTGATGATAATAAAAATTTAAATGATAAATTTATATTTTTAGGAAATATAAAACTTAATCCATTTTTTTTTAATTTGAATTTAAATCTCAATAATATAAAGCTGACTGATTTTACAAATATTTTTTTTTTAAATTTGCATAGACTTAATAATTCTTCACATAAAAACTTTAATGGAAATTTGAGTGTTCGTATTGATAATCTTGATAGTAAAATGTTTGAGGATTTTCAAATGAGAGTTTCTTCATTTGAAGAGAAAATTTATGTTAATAATACAACAATAAAAGTTAAAAATATAGGCAGTTTAAATTTTTTAAAATTATATACATATGAAAAAGATGATAAACTTTTTTTAAAATCAGAAATTGAATTTGATATTGAAAATGAAAAAGAATTTTATCAAAAATTTCAAATACCAAAAAAAAATAGAATAAAATTAAAAAAATTATTTTTAGAATTTGAAAATAATTTAGATGATAAAAAATATTATGTTTCTAATCTTTATTTAAATAATGAAAACTTTAAAGAAGGTTCAAAATACAATATTAGGCAGGTTAATAATTATCAACAGTTAATTTTAATAATCAGAGAAAGTTTCAAAAGTTTTAAAAAGGATTAACCATTTTTTTTGGATCAACAATCTTGTTATAATCTTTCTCATTAATTAATCCTGACTTAATAGCTTCATCTTTTAATTTTGTATTATTTTTTAAAGCCCTCTTTGTAATTTTTGCTGCATTATCATATCCAATGTGTGGAGCAAGAGCTGTTACAAGCATCAATGAATTATCTAATAGTTCTTTAATTCTTTTTTTATTGGCCCTTAGTCCAGAAATACAATATTTGGCAAAACTTTTTGATGAATCAGACATTATATGAATTGATTGTAAGATGTTATGAATAATTAATGGTTTAAAAACATTTAATTCAAAGTGGCCATGTGATCCTGCCATCGTAATTCCGTTATGATTTCCAATTACCTTTACACATACCATCGTTACCGCTTCGCATTGAGTTGGATTTACTTTTCCTGGCATTATAGATGATCCAGGTTCATTTTCAGGTAAAATTAATTCTCCATAACCAGCTCTTGGTCCTGATCCAAGAAACCTAATGTCATTTGCTATTTTCATTAAGCAAACAGCTGTAGTATTCATAGTTCCTGAAAAATTTACTATTGCATCATGTGCTGCTAATGATGCAAATTTATTTTTAGAAGGTTTAAAAGGAAGTTTAGTAATTTTCTTAATTTCAAAGACAATTTTTTTGTCAAATCCTTTTTTTGTATTTAACCCAGTTCCTACAGCAGTACCACCTTGCGCTAAATAATATATTTCTTCCAAAGCTTTTTTTATCCTTTCAATACATTTTGATAGTTGAGAATGATAACCAGAAAATTCTTGTCCTAGTGTTAAGGGAGTAGCATCTTGCAAATGGGTTCTACCTACTTTAACAATTTTACTAAATTCTTTAGCCTTTCTTTTTAGTTCTAAATTAAGCAATTTAAGACTTGGAATTAGCTTTTCCGTTGTTCTTATTGCAATAGCCATATGCATTGCAGATGGAAAAACATCATTTGTTGATTGAGATTTATTTACATGATCATTTGGATGTACAGGTTTTTTTGTACCTTTTTTTCCACCTAAAATTTCAATAGCTCTATTGGAAATAACTTCATTTACATTCATATTTGTTTGTGTCCCCGACCCTGTTTGCCAAACCTTTAAAGGGAAATGATTGTTTAATTTTCCTGAAACAACTTCATTTGCTGCTTTTATAATAGCTTTGCTAATTTTTTTATCTAAATCTCCATTTTTTTCATTAACAATTGCTGCAGCTTTTTTTATTATAGCAATAGATCTTATAAGAACTGGTTTTACTAAAACATCACCAATATCGAAATATTTGCTTGATCTTTGAGTAGACGCTCCCCAATACTTATCCACAGGAACATTTATCTTCCCTATACTATCATATTCTTTTCTTGTTTTCATATTTTAGATTTTGAATGTAATGCTATATTTCTTATACATTAAGTTTAACAAGAATCAAATAGGAGCAGTATGACAAATTTTGAAAAAGTTGGTTTATTCATGAAAACTTTTGGTCAAGATATAAAAATTAAACCATCTCTTAGTTCAGAAAAAATAAATACACTTAGAATTAATCTAATAAAAGAAGAGCTAGATGAACTTAAAAAAGCAATCGAAGAAAAAGATATTTTAGAGATAGCTGATGCTTTAACAGATATACTTTATGTGACTTATGGGGCTGGACACGCATTTGGAATAAATCTTGATAAATGTTTTGATGAGGTACAAAATTCTAATATGAGTAAATTAGATGTAAATGGAAAACCCATATATAATGATGCTGGGAAAGTAATGAAAGGACCAAATTATTTTAAACCAGATCTGTCTAAATTTATTAATTAAATTTCCATCTTATAATCAACAGCGGGTGCACTGTGTGTGATACTACCTATAGAAATTCTATCTACTCCAGTTGATGCAAT
>MDSW01097733.1_pt1 | contig 28803 bp, 27 predicted proteins | sample 811171 | NCBI WGS metagenome assembly MDSW01 (sample SAMN05326641, study PRJNA326480) | marine metagenome | isolation source: seawater | place: Atlantic Ocean: North West | collected 2012 | reverse complement strand
TCCCGCCGTACCGGGTTGGAATACATGTCGTAGCCAAATGCCCGCCGATTGCGCCAGTCGAAAGGCTCCAGGTAAACAATAGCAGTGTAAACTTCCCGCGCTCCGGGGGGCTTCACCTGATACTCCGGGAAACCCTCGCTGCGAATCTGCGCCTCATGGGCGGCCAGTTGCGACGGTTGCAGGGGAATACTGTAGCCGATGCCCTGAATGCCGGGCCAGTAGCGGTCCAGCTCCAGGCTGCGCACATAGGTGGCGAACTCTTCCCGCTTCAGCTCCTCGCTGGCATACACCATGGCCACGGTGGAGCGCAGCACCTGCTCGTAAACACTGAGGTGGGAGTGGATGGCTTCTTCCAGCTGATCCACCGCGTATTGAAACCGCTCCTGTTGACGCTGGTCGATGATCCGTGACGACACCAGGTACGCCCCCAGCGTGACCACCAGGGACAACAACAACACCACCCAAGCGGTATAGGCGTTGTGCAACAAATCAGCCGCGGCATACCAGCGGCGCGAGGAAGCTTGGTTCATCCGTTAAACAGTCGATTCCAATAAAAGCGGCGCGTTGACAGCGCTTCGCTTCAAGCTTAGCTCATCGGATCAGGATTGCATGGGCTGTCCACCACTTAGTGATGATGCCCCCCCACGCCGTGGGCGTGACCATGGGCCACCTCCTCGGCGCTGGCGGGCCGGACACTGACCACTTCCACCTCGAAACCGAGGCTTTTGCCCGCCAGGGGATGGTTGAGATCACAGTCCGCATTGAATTTACCCACCTTGACCACTGTCACCTGGCGGGTACCCTGCTCCGTGCGCACCCAGGCCACCATGCCCGGGCGCCATTTTTTGGCCCCCTGCAGGTGTTTCAGGGGTATGCGCTGGCTGGCATTGTCCCGCCGCTGGCCATAGCCCTGCTCCGGAGGCACGGTGACACTGAACTGCTCCCCCGCCTGGCGTCCCGCCATGGCCTGTTCCAGGCCGGCAATAATATTGCCATGGCCATGCAGATAAGCCATGGGGTCACCGTCGCGGGTGGATTCCAGTTCCCTGTCCCCTTCCCGCAATACGTAGTGAAACTGTACCACGGTATCTTTTTCTATCTTCATCTTCAGGCCTTGTTGCGTCAGTATCCGATGCCGGCCCGATGCCGCACCAGTGTCTTATTTGGAGCCAAGTTCCGAACCCCACAGCCGCCACTGCGCCGAGTCATCCTGCGCCAGCAGCGACAGCAATACCGGCAGCTCCTGTTCCAGTTGCGCCCGCAGGGTCCAGGGCGGGTTGATAATAAATACGCCGCTGCCATACATGCCATGGCCGGCGGGCGGCTGTTGTACCTGTAACTGCACCTGTAGCCATTGCGCCGCGGGTAATTTTTCCAGCTGCTGGGACAGCCGTCGGCAGGGTGCCAGATTCAGCAGGGGGTACCACAGCAGATACACCCCGGTGGCGAAGCGCTCCAGCCCTTGCCGCAGTGTATCCTGCACCCGCCGGTAATCGTCTTTCAGTTCGTAGGATGGATCCAGCAACACCAGACCCCGTCGGGAGGGGGGCGGTAACAGGCCCTTTAACAGCGTAAAGCCATCCCCGTCCAGTATTTTGACCCGGGGATCGCTCCCCAGGCGCTTGCGCAGCTGGGTCAGTTCCGTGGGATGCAGTTCCAGTAGCCGGAGCCGGTCCTGGGGTCGCAGCAGGCGTGCCGCCAGTTGGGGTGAGCCGGGATAATAACGCAACCCCTGCGCCGCGTCGGCAACCACCAACTCGCGATAGGCCGCCAGCCCCGCAGGCAGATCCTGCCCCTGAAGCCGGCCAATACCCAGGGCCGCCTCCCCGGTCCGGGCTGCCGTGGCCGCCCGCAGGTCGTAGCTGCCGGCACCGGCATGGGTGTCCAGATAATACAGTGGCTTGTCCTTGCGGATCAGATACTGCAGACAGAGGGTCAGCAGCCAGTGTTTCAGCACATCGGCGTGATTACCGGCATGGAAGCCGTGGCGGTAGCTGAGCATTTACCACTCCCGCAACCAGAACTGCATGGTTTTCGCGGTGTCCCGGTCCGCACCCAGGTCCCGCCAGGGGAAACTGCAGCGCAGTTCAGGATAGCTCCGGTAGCCGCGCTTGCGCCAAAAGTCGTCCAGGGGGCGATAGTCCGCGGGCCGGGCCGGATGATCTTCCGGCCTCACCACGGCGCAGAAGGCAGTGGTGGCAAAGCCCTGGTCCCGGGCCGCCCGTTCCCGTTCATCGAAAAACCGATGCCCGGCCCCCTGCCCCCGATAGTCCGGTAGCAGCACCGATTCACCAAAATAGTAGATCTGCCCTGGATCCCGGCCATGGTCCACAAACGGGGCCTGAAACGCAGCATCCGCGTCCACCATGGGCAAAGCGGTGGCGGCACCCACTACCTGCTGCTGATCCAGCGCCAGCACCAGCACACTGCCGGCGGTTTGCTGATAATGTTCCAGATAGCGGCGCTCGTAATCCAGGTCACCATCATAGAGATAAGGGAATTCGCGGAATACCTGTATTCGCAGGCGGGCCACTGGATCGGTCCAGCGTTCAAAGTCCGCCCCGAACACGGTAGTGAAAGTCAATGCCATGAAGCCGCCGTCAGTCCTCGATCTGGGACAGGTCCCGCACACCACCGCGATCGGCGCTGGTGGCCAGGGCAGCATAGGCTTTCAGCGCCGTGCTCACTTTACGCTGGCGGGGAGCCGCCGGCTTCCAGCCGGCTTTGCCTTTAGCAGCCATGGCCTGGCGTCGCTGTTGCAGCTCTGCGTCGCTCACCAGCACGTCGATGGTACGGGCGGGAATGTCAATGCGAATCCGGTCCCCCGGCTCCACCAGGGCAATGGCACCGCCGGACGCGGCTTCCGGCGACACATGGCCAATGGACAGACCGGAGGTACCGCCGGAAAAGCGGCCATCGGTCAGCAGGGCGCACTGCTTGCCCAGACCCTTGGATTTGAGGTAACTGGTGGGGTACAGCATCTCCTGCATGCCGGGGCCGCCCTTGGGGCCTTCGTAGCGGATGATCACCACCTCACCCGGTTGCACCTCATCCCCCAGAATGCCAGCGACCGCCGCATCCTGACTTTCGAAAATACGCGCCGGACCCTCAAACACCAGAATACTTTCATCCACCCCGGCGGTCTTTACCACACAGCCATTAGGGGCAATATTGCCTTTCAATACTGCCAGCCCGCCTTCCCGGGAATAGGCGTACTCAAGGGCGCGGATACAACCGTGCTGGCGGTCCGTATCCAGGCTGTCCCAACGGCAATCCTGGCTGAACGCCTCCTGGGAGGGGATGCCCGCGGGACCCGCCTTAAAGAAATTTTGAATGGACTCGTCGTCCGTAAGGGTGATATCCCATTGTGCCAGCGCCTCTTCCATACTGGGGGCGTGTACCGTGGAAACATCAGTGTGCAGCAGTCCGGCCCGACTTAGCTCCCCCAAAATGCCCATGATACCCCCGGCCCGGTGCACATCCTCGATATGGTATTGCTGGGTGTTGGGAGCCACTTTGCACAACTGCGGTACCTTACGGGACAGGCGGTCGATATCGTCCATGCCGAAATCCGCCTCCGCCTCCTGGGCCGCCGCCATCAAGTGCAGAATGGTGTTGGTGGAGCCGCCCATGGCGATGTCCAGGGTCATGGCGTTTTCAAAGGCCTTAACACTGCCAATGGCCCGGGGCAAAACGCTCTCGTCGTCCTGCAGATAATAGCGCTGGGTGATTTCCACGATGCGCCGGCCCGCTTCTTTAAACAGACGCTCGCGGTCCTTGTGGGTGGCCAGGGTGGTGCCGTTGCCCGGCAGGGCCAGGCCCAGAGCCTCGGTGAGACAGTTCATGGAGTTGGCGGTAAACATGCCGGAACAGGACCCACAGGTGGGGCAGGCACTGCGCTCATAGGCTTCCGCCTGCTCATCGGTGATATTGGGATCGGCCGCCGCCACCATGGCATCCACCAGATCCAGCTTCACCACCTTATCCGCCAGTTTGGTCTTGCCGGCCTCCATCGGGCCACCGGATACGAAGATCACCGGTATGTTCAGGCGCATGGCCGCCATCAGCATCCCGGGGGTGATCTTATCGCAGTTGGAAATGCAGACCAGGGCGTCGGCGCAGTGGGCATTGGCCATATATTCCACGGAATCGGCAATAATCTCCCGGGAGGGCAGGCTGTAGAGCATGCCGTCATGGCCCATGGCGATGCCGTCGTCCACGGCGATAGTGTTGAATTCCTTGGCCACCCCGCCGGCTTTTTCGATTTCCCGGCACACCAGCTGCCCCAGATCCTTCAAGTGCACATGCCCGGGCACGAACTGGGTAAAGGAATTAGCCACCGCGATGATGGGTTTCTTGAAATCGTCGTCCTGCATCCCCGTGGCCCGCCACAATGCACGGGCGCCCGCCATATTGCGGCCCTGAGTGGACGTCTTGGATCGATACGCCGGCATGATGCCTCCTGCTTGTACACGCTATGCTGGGAAGTTCAGAGCCCAATAGAATACCAGGAAGCGGCGGTCTTCAACAGGGAGCCGGTCTGTTCCGGAACCGGTTTCAGGCGGGAGCCGGTTTGAGGTGGTGCCGGTTAATCGCCCCGGGTCTGGCGCAGGGCGTCCTTCATCAGGGCGGCCAACTGTTGCAACTGGGAATCCGGCTGCTGCTGAAGCTGGCGAATCACACCCACCCGATCCATGGAGCTGCGATTCTGGCTGAGTTTGGCCTTGCCGGTGATCCCCTCGATATGAATGCGAAAGAACACCAGTGACTTCAATAACTGAGTCAGAACCGACTCATTCAGCTCCTGCAGCTGCCAGCCATCACCATAGTGCTCTTCACTGATCTCCGTCAGGCGTTCCAGCACGGATCTGGCCTCGGAACCGGTTTTGATCAGCTCCGCCCTGCCGGAAACCTGAATGGAAAGATAATTCCAGGTGGGCACCCCGTCGGGCTGACTGTACCAGCGGGGGGACACATAACCATGGGGGCCTTCAAAACACACCGCCAAGTCATCCGCCATCATCAACCGCTGCCATTGGGGGTTGGCCCGGGCCATATGGCTCAGCAGCATGCGGTTGTCGCGGTCCAGCAGAAACGGATAGGAATTGATGTCCAACTGGCCGCGCTGACAGGTGATCAGTTTGCCGAAAGGCCAGCGTTCAACCCAGTCGAACAGGGTGCTTTGATCCGACACCAAAAACGAATTAGGGGTATACATTCAGCGGCCCGGGCCCGGAAAAACTCCGCCACCTCGTAGCAGGTGACAACCATAAAGCAAAGAATAGGCGGCCGGTGGTAATCCGGCAACCGGCCTTCATTGCCCTGCCCCCGCATCGGCTCCGGTCAAAGCTCACCGATGGCGCAGAGATCGTCGCCGAACCAGAGGGATAAATCGCAGGTGGTGCAGGCAGACAGGGACGCCCCTATCAACATCAGCAGCGCCAGGTTTCTCAGTATTTTTGTCATGGCAGTCAGCTCCGGTTGCGAGCATTCAGCACATCCGGAATCCGCCGCCCTGCCCATGGCGGCGTGACCGGCGGCCCGGTGCCACTCTCTGAGTACTAACGGGCGGCCATCCGGATTCCGCCGTCCAGCCGCACCACCTCACCATTAAAGAAGCCGTTTTCCACCATCTCACAGGCCAGGCGGGCGTATTCCGCGGGCTGCCCCAGGCGCTTGGGAAACTGGGTCATTTGAATCAGCGGCCCCTTCACCGCGTCCGGCGCGGCGTTCATCAGCGGGGTGTTGAAAATACCCGGCGCGATCACATTCACCCGGATACCCTGAGGTGCCAGGTCCCGGGCCATGGGCAGGGTCATGCCCACCACCCCGCCCTTGGAGGCGGAGTAAGCCACCTGCCCCACCTGGCCATCAAAGGCCGCCACCGAGGCGGTATTGATAATCACCCCCCGCTCACCATCGGCGGTAACCGGATCGTTGGCGGCCATGGCCTCCGCCGCCAGCCGGGCCACGTTAAAAGTGCCCACCAGGTTGACCCCAATGACTTTCTGAAACTCCGCCAGCGGGTGCGGGCCCCTACTACCATAGGTCTTGATGGCGGAGCCAATCCCGGCGCAGTTCACCGCAATGTGCAGGGCGCCAGTCTGCTGTAGCACCCGTTCAATGGCGGCCTTTACCGAGGCTTCCTCGGCCACGTTCACCGCCTCAAATTGACAGTGGCCCCCCAGTTCCGCCGCCGTTTTGGTGCCGGCATCCCGGTTCAAATCAAAAATCACCACCCGGGCGCCCCGGGCCAGAAAGGCTTCCACGGTGGCGCGACCCAGGCCGGAGGCACCCCCGGTTACAACAGCCACGCGGTTTTGCAGTTCCATAGTCTCACCTCATTTGCTTGCCAGCGGTTGATTGATGCTGGGTTTCAGCTCAAACACAATCGCCAGCGGGCGGTTGTGCGGATTTTTTCGGGTTTGCCCGGAGTATAATAAGGGCAGTTTCAACACGCCACTGGCCAAAACTGACAGTTAATTAGCGTTTTCAGCCAGTGCACCCACCAATGATTGACCTCAAAATTCCACCCTGCGTAATCTTCCCTGCCACAGTCTGATTGAGGAGCCGGTGCGATGAGAGCGGTGCGGTGTCAAGAATACGGTCCGGCGGAAAAGCTGGTGGTGGCGGATGTGCCCGCCCCCCAGCCCGGGGCCAGCGATGTGCTGATTCAGGTCAAAGCCGCCGGGGTCAACTTCCCCGACACCCTGATTATCCAGAACCAGTATCAAATCAAGCCGCCGCTGCCTTTTATACCCGGCAATGAAGTGGCCGGGGTGGTGCAGGCGGTGGGGGACAAGGTCAGCCGGTTCAAACCCGGTGACAAGGTTATGGGCTTTGCCTTTGTCGGCGCATTTGCAGAACAGATCGCGGTGCCGGAAGCCAGCTGTTTTCCCATGCCGGAAACCCTCAGTTTTGAGCAGGCGGCTGCCTTCACCATGATTTATGGCACTTCATACTACGCCCTCAACCAACGGGGCCGGTTGCAGGCCGGCGAAACCCTGCTGGTGCTGGGCGCGTCCGGGGGTGTGGGTCTGGCGGCGGTGGAGCTGGGCAAGCTGATGGGCGCCACGGTGATCGCCGCCGGCGGCAATCCGGAGAAGCTGGCGGTGTGTAAAGAGCGCGGCGCCGACCACCTGGTGAATTACTCGGAAGCGGACTGGAAGGACCAGGTCAAACAGCTCACCGGCGGCAACGGGGCCGACGTGATTTATGACGCGGTGGGCGGCGATTACACCCAAACCGCCCTGCGCTGCATTAACTGGAACGGCCGCCTGCTGGTGGTGGGCTTTGCCAGTGGCGAAATTCCGGCGCTCCCGGCGAACCTGATGTTGCTGAAAAGCTCCTCGGTGGTGGGCGTGTTCTGGGGCAACTCCATCGCCCGGGAACCGGAGGCCAACCGGGATAACTTTCAGCAACTGTTTCAATGGGCCATGGCGGGCCAGCTGAGCCCCTATGTCTGCGCCAGTTTCCCTTTGGAACAGGTGGCCGACGCCATGAATCTGTTATTGCAACGCCGCTCCGTGGGCAAAGTTGTGCTCACCACCGAATAAACACAACGGCCCGGGCCATCACTTAACAGCAGGCAGTACCATGTGGTTTTTACTTCGCTTTCTCATCGCTTTGCACATCCAAAAAATCAAACCCAGCAAATCCCTGCTGGACTGGGTGTTCGTGGAATACCGCTGCATGCCCTGGGATCTGGATGCCAATATCCACATGAACAACGTGAAGTACCTCAAATACCTGGAGCGGGGCCGGGTGGAAAACATGATCCACACGCCCTGGCTGCAGGATATGCACGGGCGTGGTTACAAAGCGCTGATCGCCAATACAGAGATCAGTTATGTGAAGGAGATCCGCCCGTTTCAACGCTTCAAGGTGTCCACCCGCATCAGCAGCTGGGATGAAAAATACATCTATATGGAGCAGGTAATGAGTCACCGGCAAACCGTGTTCACCGCGGCGGTAATCCGCATGGCCATGGTCAACAGCAAAACCAAGCGCCGGGAGTCACCCATGCTGGCCTTTGCCGAAATCGCCCCCGGGCTGCAGCCACCCCCCTTGCTCGACAGCGCCCGCCACCTTAACCTGCTGGTGCAGGCCCAGCGGGGGGAAACTCCGGTGGTCACCGGCGACCACGGGGAAGCCAGTCAGACGGTCGCGCGCACTCAGGCCGACAACAATCAGGAACGCATACAATGACCGAACAGATACTTACCGAGATTCTGGACCATACATTACTCATCCGGCTGAACAGGCCGGATAAGAAAAACGCCCTCACCGGCGCCATGTACAACGGCATTTGCGATGCCTTTGATCAGTTGGAACAGGATTCTCAGCTGCGGGTGGCGGTGATTACCGGTACCCGGGATTGCTTCACCGCCGGCAACGATCTGGTGGACTTTCTCGACAGCCCCGGGATCGGCGGCGACTCTCCGGTGGGACGGTTTCTGCGCACCCTGCCGGCCCTGAGCAAACCCCTGGTGGCCGCGGTCAATGGCGCCGCCGTGGGGGTGGGCACCACCCTGCTGTTGCATTGCGATCTGGTGTACGCCGCGCCGGGGGCTAAGTTCCAGATGCCGTTTGCCAATCTGGGCCTGTGTCCGGAAGCCGGCTCCAGCCTGCTGCTACCGCAGATGGTGGGCTACCGCAAAGCCGCGCAACTGCTGATGCTGTGCGAGCGGTTCGGCGCCGATGACGCCGTGGAGCTGGGGATCGTCAATGAGGTGCTGGCGGAAAAGGATTACCTGGAGCATGCTCTGACCAAAGCAGGCCAGTTGGCCGCCCTGCCCCCCAATTCCATTCGCACCACCAAGCAGCTGCTGCGCAAGAGCAACACTGAGCAGCTGCGGACTGTTATGGAGCTGGAGCAGCAGTACTTTACTGACATGCTGCAGGGCGCCGAGGCCAAAGAGGCGTTCAATGCCTTCCTGGAAAAGCGTAAACCGGATTTTTCCAGGTTCCGTTAAGCGACCTCTGAATAAGTTTGTAAACAGTGGCGGGGGTCGCGCCGGACCCCGCCACTGATCACTGCCGGTCTCGGCTTACTGCCGAATACCTTCCACCGAAATATAGATATCCGCCACTTCCGCCGCCGGGCCCAGGTTGTAATCTATATTAAAATCCTTGAGCCGGATCTGGGTAGTGGCCTCGAAACCCTGGCGAAACCCGCCCCAGGGGTCTTTGCCGCCACCGACATACTTGGCATCCAGGGTGATGGGTTTGGTGACCCCCTTCAGCGTAAAATCACCGGTGATTTTCGCGGTTTCTTCGCCGGTCTTTTCAATCTTGGTACTGACGAAAGACGCCTCCGGGAATTTATCCACTTGGAAGAAGTCCTTGCCCCGCAGATGCTTGTCCCGCTCGGCATGATTGGAGTCCACGCTGGCCACGTCGATGGTGACCTTGGTACTGGAGTGTTCCGGGTTATCTTCATCCAGTACGAACTGGCCCTCAAAATCATTAAAGCGGCCTAACAGCCAGCTGAACCCCAGGTGCTGGATCTTAAACTGAATAAAGGCATGACTGCCTTTAGTATCCATCACGTAGGTCTCCGCCGCCCGGGCCGGCAGGCTGGCCGCCAGCAACAGCGCCAGCAGGCCAGCGCTCACGATCGCATAGGGTTTAACATTCATGGGACTTGCTCCTTCAGGTTTAAGGGATTAACTGCTTTTCAACATGCGGATCAGAGTGGTATCCCGATCCAGAAAATGATGCTTGAGAGCCGCCAGGCCATGTACTGCCGCCACCAGTATCAATGCCCATCCACTCCACAGATGCAGCCGACCGGCCCAGTCCACCGTGTGCGGATCAAAGGTCGTTATGGCAGGGAGCAGGGTCAGGTTAAAGGCAGCGAGGGCGTCCCCTTCGGCGGTGGTAATGAGATAACCGGTAATCGGTAATGCCAGTAACAGCAGGTACAGGACACCGTGAACGCCACGGGCCATGAGTCGCTGCCAGGGGGAATCCGCCAGCAAGGGTGGTGGCCGGTTCAGCAGAACCCAGCCCAGGCGCAACAGCGTCAGCAATGCCAATACCGCGCCCGCCAGTTTATGCCACTCCGGCAGCTGATGGTACAAGGGGTCGTAATAGGTGAGACCCACCATGTACAAGCCCACCGCAAACAGCCCCACCGCCATCAGGAATGACAGCCAGTGCAGCCCGATGCTGATCCAGCCGTAAGCCCGCTCATCATTACGCAGTTGCACCATCCACCCCCGTGGCAACACTGATCCATCCTTAGACCGGGTTTATCAGAACTGGGTTCTATTGCAACCTAAAATTTGAATGTCTCGGTTTTTCAGTAGGTTATGCGTGGCTCACCCAACGACACCAAACAAAATGTGGCACATGTCACAGTTTTTCCACCAAATACACCAATGGTATTCACCCCCCGGTTTGGGTTGATAATAGCCTTGTACCACAACAACACGGGGCCACCGCTGGTATCCGTTAAATAATGGGGGAGAGCTTATGAGCTGGAAATCGATCACCCTGAGCTGGGCCATGGCCCTGGGATTGTTATTGCTGTTCAGCCTGATAAAACAACCCATGGAGACCATGGAATCCCGGGATCGAATTATTTCGGTACCTGCCATGGAACGCACTAACGACGCCGAAACCCTACAACGCCCCGCCGCCGCTTCACCCTCGGTAGCGCTGCCTGCCCATACCCTGTTTACCCAGATCTGACCCGGCTTCAGCCCCCGGGCAGTTTCACCACCACCGATTCACAGGGGTAGGAAACACAACCCAGCACGTAGCCCTGGCGGGCATCCTCCAGCGACAGACTGTTGGGCTCGTCCATAATCACCATACCGGAACGAATCCTGATTTTGCAGGTTTGGCAGTTACCCACCGTACACTGCTGGGGAATGGCCACGCCGCTGCGGCGGGCGGTTTCCAGAATGGTTTCCACCTGCCGCTGTCGCACCTGAACCGTTTTCCCCAGCACCGTGGCCGGCAAGAAGGTAATGGCGCGGGGTTTTAGTTGTTCGGAGATAAGATGAGCCGGGGCTTTGGTAAAGGTTTCAATAAAGATACGGCTTTCGGGGATGCCGGCCTTTTGAAAGGCCTCGGTGCATTTGCTCACCAGCCCGTAGGGCCCGCAAATATAGAAGCGGGCACTGGTGGGGTCCGCCAGCCGCGAAAGTATCTTCTCGCCATTTAAACGTCGGTAAGGATCGTGGCCGTCGCCATCCTTACGGGTGAACTGGAAGCGCACGGAAAACCCGGGGTGCTCCCGCTCCAACCGCTGCAACTGCCGAAAGAAGATTGCCTGCTCCTGATTGCGACTGGCATACACCAGTTGAATATCCGCCAGCGGATTTTTTCCCAGCAGATCATTGATCAGGGAAAAGATGGGCACGATCCCCGCTCCCGCCGCCACCATCACATAGCGTTGATCCTCCGGATGGGTAGCGGGCAAAATAAAGTCACCCATGGGGTCATCAATATAAAAATGATCCCCCACCGCCAGGCCGGTGTTGAGGTAGCTGGAAACCCGGCCATTGAAAATACGCTGCACCGTAATGGCGTAGCGCTCCTCGTGAGGCGCGCTGGAAAATGAGTAACAACGTTCAAACAACGTGGGGCCCACCGGCAGCGACAGGGTGACGCACTGGCCGGCTTTGTAATTAAGGCGGAACCCTTCCAGCAGTTCAAATTCCACAGTGACTGCCCGGGAGGTTTCCCGTTGGATTTTGGTGACCACCGCCTCATAAGCGTTCAGTAACAGAGTGGAATTGGCCCGTGGCGTGGGGCCGCGGGACCGCAGCCCAGGCAAAACCCGGGATACCCGCTGCAGCAATCTGCCCGGCACAGTTTGGTTCAGGGTTTTGGCGATTCTGTTCACAGTACTTCCCCGGGGGGGGCAAGGGCTCCCGACACCGGGCTATTAAAGCAAAACCCGTGGTCAATTACTACGCCACCGGGGCAAAGATGGCAGCTTTCGGCTATAACTGTAGTGTACGAAGGAGGCACGGACACTATGGCATACGACCCCAAAGACCCTCTGTACCAGTTATTGCTGGATGAGAACATCAAGGCTTTTAACGAGGCCCGGGCGGCGGGCAAAACGGTGGATCTGCAGGGGGCCCAGTTCCGCGGCATCGACCTGCGCAATATGAATGCCGCGGGACTGGATATGAGTAATGCCTATCTGCGGGGGGCCGACCTGCGGGGCGTGGACCTGCGCGAGACCCGGCTGGAGGGTGCCAGTATCTGTGAAGCGAAAATCTCCGGTTGCTACTTTCCCTCCCGCCTGCGGGCGGAGGAAATCCGCCTGTCCCAGGAGAAGGGCACCCGGCTGCGCTATTCCGAGTAGGCAGGGCTCCGCTTATTCTTCCCAGAACCGCCGCAATTGGAAGGCACAGTAACTGAGGGCGAACAGGATATTAACCGCCACACTGGTATAGCTGGTATTGCTGAGCTGATGTGGGGTCATCAGGTCCCGGGCCAGAGTGGACTGGGGCAGCCCCCACAGCGCCAGGGCGGCCATAATACCAGCGATGACAAACACCCCCACCACCATTCCCAAAAACGCCCGCCCCCGGTTCAACCATTCACGGATGGCGGCATACTCAATGACACTGTTGAGGGCGCTGCACAGCACCCAGGTTAACAGCAGGGATCCCACCAAAAAACCGGCCATCAGTGCTCCCGGGTCTGTTTGAATTCCACGTCGGGCCAGCGCTCCATGGTGAGCTCCAGATTCACCCGGGTGGGGGCCAGATAGGTGAGATACCCCCCACCGTCCAGGGCCAGGTTATCGTGACACTTGCGTTTGAAATCCTCCAGCATGCGGGGGTCCTTGCAATACACCCAGCGGGCAGTGGCCACGTTGATATTGTCGTAGGAACATTCCACTTTGTATTCATCCTTCAGCCGATAGGCCACGACATCAAACTGCAGCACTCCCACCGCCCCGACAATGATATCGTTGTTGCGCAGGGGCATAAACACCTGGGTGGCCCCCTCCTCCGATAACTGGGTGATGCCTTTATGCAGTTGCTTGCTCTTGAGCGGATCCCGCAGCTGCACCCGCCGGAACAGCTCCGGGGCGAAGTGGGGAATGCCTTGAAAATTGATGTCTTCGCCACTGGTGAAGGTATCCCCGATCTGAATGGTGCCATGGTTGTGCAGGCCGATAATGTCACCGGGCCAGGCGGACTCCAGATGGGCCCGCTCCCCGGCCCGGAACGTGAGCGCATCGGCAATGCGGATATCCTTGCCCAGGCGCACATGACGCATCTTCATGCCTTTGTCGTACCGACCGGAGCAGACCCGCAAGAAGGCGATCCGGTCCCGGTGTTTGGGATCCATATTGGCCTGAATCTTAAACACGAAACCGGAGAACGCCTCCTCGGTGGCCAGCACTGTGCGGCTGTCAGCCTCCCGACCCTGAGGCGGCGGTGCCCACCGCACCAGGCCGTCAAGCAGGTGGTCCACCCCGAAGTTGCCCAGGGCAGTGCCGAAAAACACCGGGGTCAACCTGCCCTCCAGAAACGCGGTCTGATCAAACTCGTGGCTGGCGCCTTTTACCAGTTCCAGCTCCTCCCGCAGATCGTTGGCCAGATCCCCCACTGCCTGGTCCAACTCCGGATTATCCAGCCCCTGAATGGTACGCACCTCCTGAATGGTATGGCCCTGGCCGCTTTGGTAGAGATAGGTGGTGTCTTCATACAGGTTGTAAACCCCCTTGAACAACTTGCCCATGCCGATGGGCCAGGTGATGGGGGCACAGTCGATTTTCAGGATACTTTCGATCTCGTCCAGCAGCTCAATGGGATCCCGGATATCCCGATCCAGTTTGTTGATAAAGGACAGAATCGGCGTATCCCGCAACCGGCACACTTCCATCAGCTTGATGGTGCGGGGCTCCACCCCCTTGGCGCCATCAATTACCATGAGTGCGGAATCCACCGCCGTCAGGGTGCGATAGGTGTCCTCGGAAAAGTCTTCGTGACCGGGGGTGTCCAGCAGATTGACGGTGCACTCAGCATAGGGGAACTGCATGACGGAGGTGGTCACGGAAATTCCCCGCTCCTTCTCCATCTCCATCCAGTCGGAGGTGGCATGGCGGTCAGAGCCCCGGCCTTTCACCGTGCCGGCCACCTGAATCTGGTGCCCGTACAGCAACAGCTTTTCGGTAATGGTGGTTTTACCGGCGTCCGGGTGCGAGATGATAGCAAAAGTGCGTCTTTTGCCTATTTCATCGGCCATAGAGCGTGATGACATTCTTCTGTTTCCTCATTGGTGTACACAGCAATGTACACATCTTTAAATCTGTATCCGGCCGTTACAACACCATGGTCCAGACCGCCACTTATGTTGGTTTCAATCAACATAAATCTTTTATAAGTTTATCTAAAACAACATATGGGCCATTCTACATTTGACAGAATAAATCTGTCAATGCTATGTTGTTTTGAATCAACATATAACCTAAATAGGTTGACTGAAAGCAACATAGACCATGCCACAAACCAATAGCATCATCAAAGCCCCCCCTGCGGCTGTCGAAGCGACTTTGCGCAAGCTGGGCGCAAACATACGCACCGCCCGCCTGCGCCGCAAGCTACGTCTTGAGGACCTGGCCAAGAAGGTCGGGGTATCGCGCTACGTGCTCTCAGACATAGAAAAAGGCAAGCCGAGTACAGCGATAGCGACTTATATGGGCGCATTATGGGCGCTGGGGCTACTCGAAGACATGAAAGATGTTGCCAGCCCTGACAATGATACAGAAGGCAAGATACTGGAAAAAGCGCGTGCGCCTAAAACGGCTGGCAAGCGCAAGAAGGAACTAGACAATGACTTCTGACGCCCACCCCAAAGAATGCTACGTGTATATCGTGCTGCCCGGCGAGACCGAGTTTATCACCGCCGCGCGCCTTCGCATTGAAAAGACCCGAGACAGCGAGCCCATCGGCGAGCTGGTCTACGGTAAAAAATATCTGGCCCTGCCCAATGCAGTTGAGATCGATCCGATTGAACTCAAGCTCAGTGACCAGAAATACGAAACTGCGAGAATGAACGGGATGTTCGGTGCGCTGCGAGATGCCATGCCCGACTATTGGGGGCGGCGCGTGATTGAGAAACACCTCGGAAAAACCGGTCTTGATGAGTTTGATTACCTCATGCTCGGCGCCGATGATCGCGCAGGAGCGCTAGGCTTCGGCCGTAACGCCACGCCCCCTGCTCCCAAGCGGGAATATAACCAGACCCTCGATCTTGAGCGCCTGCAAACAAAGGCCGAGGCCATTCTCAATGACGAGAACCTAGAGGCGGATGCCGAAGATGAGCAAATTCAGGAACTCATGCTTGATGGCACATCCATGGGGGGCGCGCGCCCCAAGACGGTTGTAGAAAACGAGGACAGCCTTTGGATTGCCAAATTCACCACACCACACGATAACTGGAATCACCCCAAGGTCGAACATGCGTTTTTAACGCTGGCAAGAGCATGCAGGCTAAGCACCGCTGATAGCAAACTTACCACCGTCGCTGGTAAAGACGTTTTACTGGTCCGCCGATTTGATCGGGATAAAAGCGAGACCGGCTACCGCAGGCATCGCATGGTCAGCGCCCTCACACTGTTAAAATCCAAAAAAAAGCCTGCCGCCAAATCGGGCTGGTCATATTTGGTGCTGGCCGATGAGATCAGGCGCGTAAGCAGCGAACCTGAAGCGGATTTGAAAGAGTTGTTTTCACGTATCATCTTCAATGCCTGTGTATCCAATCTCGATGATCATCCACGTAACCATGCCGTATTGGCCAAAGATCAACATTGGCGGTTGAGCCCTGCCTATGACCTAACGCCGATGCCTTCAATTGCCATTGATAACCGCGATTTAGCCATGACTTGCGGACTCCATGGACGCGCTGCAAAAATAGCCAATATCGTTTCCGGCCATGGCCGCTTTTTACTGGCAAAGGACGAAGCCGAGAAAATCGCAAGAGACATCAAAACGATTGTCGGTTCAGAGTGGGATGCACACCTCAGAAGAGCGGGCGTAAGCGATAAGGACTGTGCTGCAATTGCAAGTGCCAAGCTTTACGCTGGTCTGGATTACCCAATAGAAGGCGGCGGGACCCACCGCGATTAACCCGCATAGCAGTCGGCGAGCCTGTGCACATCATCAATAATGGGGCTCTACCCCACGGACACCCCCTAAGTCACTTGCTTTGATTCCGATCAAAACAATGTTACAGTGATTAATGTAACATTGATGACTGTTGGAACCTATCAGAACCGGAAGATCATCAATTCCCCAGCAATCGGAGTAGCCTTATGACCAGCCGGATTGACCCTATACGTCGCAATCTTAAATTCGTCCTCCCCCATGACAAGGCGCTGGACTGGAATCCCATGGGGCTCCACGTCACCCAGTTCTATAACACCCTGTCGATCTTTTTTCCCGCCGGTGAACGCTTCTTCATTAACAGCGTTCGCAACTACCGGGGTGAAATCACCGACGACGAGCTGAAAGCGCAGATCTCGGCATTTATCGGTCAGGAAGGCTTTCACACCCGGGAGCATGAGGAATACAACGCCGCACTGCTGGAAGCGGATATGCCCATTGAGCGCCTGGATGCCATCGTGGTGTGGGTGCTGGAGACGGTGAAAAAGCTGCCCCACCCTGTGCAACTGGCCACCACGGTGGCGCTGGAGCACCTGACGGCGGTGCTGGGGGACACCCTGTTGCGGGATGATGACCTACTGAAGGATGCTGATCCCCATTATGCCGCCATCTGGCGCTGGCACGCTTTGGAGGAAACCGAACACAAAGCGGTGTGCTTTGATGCCTATGAATCCGTCATGGGCACTGACGCCAAAGCCTATGCGCTGCGGGTGTTCGCCTTCATCATGGCCAACATCATTTTCTGGAGCCTGTACGTACCCTTTTACGCCACCATGCTGAGTAAAAGTGGCGGTCTGTTCAACCTCAAGGGCTGGGCCCGGGTAACCAATTTCGTGGCCGGCCGTCCTGGGGTGCTACGCCGGATTCTGCCTGAGTGGCTGGATTTCTTCCGCCCCGGCTTCCACCCCTGGATGCACGATAACAGTCGTTATCTGGAGCAGGCCGACGAACTGGTGGAAACCGTGAAACGCTTTCAGATTAAGGCCGCCAAGGCGGCCTGAGCGCCAGCCCACTGGGCATCAGGGTTTGAGTTTCTTGATGCCCAGTGAGTTCATGATCAGCTTCTCGTACAACGGTTCGCTGACGCCGGTTTTCACTTTGTGCATAAAGTATTTTTCGAATCCCACTTTGGCCAGGTGAACCCATTTGCCGCCTTTCATCCAGTTCACATTCCGTGGTGGAATCTGTGGCATGGCCACGAAGGCAATCCCCGTATCCCCCATATCCGCCAGACAGACCGCATTCCAGGTGGCTTTGGCGGTTTCCGGCTGGCCGTCCAGGCGGGCGCGAATATTGTGGGCGGTGGCGGTGACCATGCTTTCGATCATAAAGCCGGTTTTGGGCACGCCGGTGGGCACCGGAGTGGGCTTGCGGGGGGCGATGGCCACCGCCACGCCGATACCCCAGATATTGCGATGGGTGGGATTGCACTGATGGTCGTCGATCATGATAAAGCCCCGGGGATTCACCAGGCCTTCCACCTCCCGCACCGCATCAATCCCGGTGAATGCGGGCAGCATCATGGAATAGCCGAACGGTAATTCGTGGCGTTTCTTCTCGGCGCCGCTGTCATCGCACTCTATGACGGTCATGGTGCCGTTTTCCACTTTTTCCACTTTGGCGTTGCAGATCCAGTCAATGTGGCGGGACCGCAACTCCGACTCCAGCATGGTTTTACTGTCCCCCACGCCATCCAGGCCCAGGTGGCCGATATAGGGTTCCGAGGTCACGAAAGTCATGGGCACCTGGTCGCGGATCTTACGGGTGCGTAAATCTTTATCCATGATAAAGGCAAATTCGTAAGCAGGGCCGAAACAGGAAGCCCCCTGCACTGCCCCTACAATCACCGGGGCCGGCTGCTCCACGAAATCAAGCCAGCGATCGCGGGCGGTTTCAGCGTGGTCCACGTGACAAATTGACTGGGTGAAGCCAGCGGGACCCAGCCCGGGAATCTCGTCAAAGGCCAGGCGGGGGCCGGTGGCGATGATCAGATGGTCGTAGTCCACTGTCTGCCCATCCGCCAGTTGGACCCGGTTGTGCTCCGGTTCCACCGCGGTCACCGTGCCCACCAGCAAATCGATCTTTTTCTTTTTCAGCGGTTTTTCCAGGGGCACCACGATATCTTCCCGTTGCCGCCAGTCCACCGCCACCCAGGGGTTGGAAGGAACGAAGTGAAAGTAGTCCTTATCGCTGATCACCGTGACGCTGTCTTCCTTGCGCGCCAGATCCTGCATTTCGAATGCCATGGGCATACCGCCCAGACCCGCACCCATGACCACTATCTTAGCCATGTTTTTATCCCCTCCTGTGGCCATGCCGGCTCTGCGTTTGGCCAGCTGGTTGCGACCCTGGGCGCCGATTACGGGCCAGTCCCAACCTCTCAATCGCTGGTGTCGACATTATTTTAGTATATTCTAATTTAGTAATAATTCATACTTTAGTCGAAACCGGGGGCCACGGCAAGCATCGCGAACCCACGCCAGCCCGTCCCGGTCAGGGTGACTGTGGGGATTGCGGCTGTGGGATAAGATGCACATCCCGCTGGGGAAAGGGGATGGTGACGCCCGCCGCATCCAGTGCCGGTTTGATGCCTTTGTTGAGGCTGAAGCGCAACGTCCAGAAGTCTTCGTTACGGCACCAGGTGCGGATGGTCAGGTCAATGGAGCTGTCGCCATAGCCGGTAACGCCGACAAAGGGCGCCGGCTCTGCCAATACCCGAGGGTCTTCCCGTACCATGGCCAGCAGCGCCGCTTCCGCATCCTCGAATTTATTCTGGTAGCTGATGCCAACCGTCAGATCCAGGCGGCGGTTGGGATCCCGGGTAAAATTCACCAGATTGCCGTTGGCCAGCGGTCCGTTGGGCATAATGACATGACGGCTATCCAAGGTGCGCAGTACGGTATAAAAAATATCGATGACCTCCACAAAGCCTTCTTCGCCGTCGGTTTTGATATAGTCCCCGACCCGGTAGGGCTTGAAGAAAAGGATCAATACTCCACCGGCAAAGTTGGATAAACTGCCCTGCAGCGCCAGCCCCACCGCCAGTCCGGCCGCCCCCAGCATGGCGATAAACGACGTGGTCTGTACCCCGATCATGGAGATTACCGAAATCAACAGACAGATCTTCAGGGCCAGGCCCAGGATACTGCTGAGCCAGCGGCGCAGGGAAAGATCCAGATCCCGTTTTTCCATCACATACTGCATACCCCGCACCAGGACACTGATAAGCCAGAGCCCCGCCACCAACGTGATAATGGCGAGCACCAGTTTCGGCGCATAGAACAGCGTCATCTCGGTGACCTTGTCGGTCAGCTGCTCAATTTTGATGGTATCTAAATCCATGGCTGATACTCCTGAACGATAAAGTAGAGGGACCGGATCAGGTCCGGGAACAAGACGGTGGAGTCAGCACGCGGTGATAGACCAGGGCATCTTCCCGCGCTTCCCCCGCCGGGTAGTAGTCGCGCCGGCGCCCCACCTGCTGAAAACCCTGACTGGTATACAGGGCCATGGCGGCCTTATTACTGACCCGCACTTCCAGAAACAGGTCGCAGGCACCCTGCTCCGTCACCTGCCGTATCGCATACTGGAGTAACCGACTGCCATAACCCCGGCCCTGCTGCGCGGGGTCGATACAAAGATTCAACAGGTGACAGTCACCCACGGCGAGGCTGAGAATGGCATACCCCAGAACCTGCTGTCCCCGCCGGGCCAGATAACACCAGTGGCCGTTGCGCAGACTGTCCACAAACATGCCCTCGGTCCAGGGCCAGGGGTAAGCCCGTTGTTCGATGGCCATAACCTCCGGCAGGTGGCGAAAGCTCATGGTGTCAAACCCCAGGGAACCCTCATCCGGCTGCATGATGAATGTCCCCCAGGCCCTGCTCAATCAGCCGTACGACCGCCTCCAGATCATACTGTTGCAGACTTTGTTGTATTCGCTGGTGCCAGTCATCCAGCACCCCCTGCCCCTGCCAGGGGCTGATGGTGGTTTGTATCAGCTCCACGTCACCGGCCCGGGCCGCCGCCAACACCGCTGCCGCGGTATCCCGCGCCGGTGCCGGCAGCGCTTCGAGTTCGCCGGGTATGGCCGCAGTGGTCTGCTCCCACTCACTGTGCCAATTAAGGCTGAACAGGGAATCCAGCACCTGATTCACTTTGTACAGTTCAATGGGTTTGCCGATGAAATCCTGAAATCCCTGCTGCAGATAATAACGCCGCTCATGCTCGAGACTGGAGGCGGTGACCGCCACCACCGGTAACTGGTGGGCATCGAATCGCTGGCGCAGGGTCTGCAGCAACGCCAGCCCCCCCAGGCGCGGCATTCGAATATCCGTAAACACAATATCCGGACGCTGCCGCTGAATGGACTCCAGCGCCTGCTCACCGTTGTCCGCCGCCATCACCTGGGCACCAATCGATTGCAGATGGCAGCTCAGCACTTCCCGGCTGGCGGGGTCGTCGTCCACCACCAGCGCTTTGACCGGACTATCCTCCCGCAGTCTCACTTTGCGTCGCGTTGGCAGCGCCATGTCCGCTGACAATACGGGTTCCGGTTCGCAAGGCAGTACCACCGTCACCCGGGTCCCCTGTTGCGGCCGGCTGTCAATACTCAACCGGCCGCCCATGGCCTCCACCAGGCGCCGCGACAGTACCAGACCCAGGCCGGTGCCACCGTGCATCGCGCCGCTGCTGCCCTGGGCAAAGGGTTGAAACAGCTGCTCCAGTTCCGTCGCGGTGATTCCGGATCCGGTATCACTGATCTCGATATGCAACTGGCTGTCTTCCTCCCAGTACACTCTTACTGAAACGCTGCCGTGTTCGGTAAACTTCACCGCGTTACCCAGTAAGTTCATCAGTACCTGCCCCAGTTTGACGGCGTCCCCGACAATGCGGGTGTGACTGCCCAGGGCGATATCGGTATTCAGGATCAGGTTTTTCTTTTCGGCCCGCTGCTGAATGAGCCCCAGAATCTCTTTCAGTTCCCGGGCCAGATCCACCGGCCCGCGGGCCAGTACCAGTTTGCCCGCTTCGATCTTGGAAAGATCCAGAATGTCGTTAATCAGCGCCAGCAGGCGTTCACCGGCGGCATGAATGAGCTGAACCTGACGCTGACTCTCGCTATCAATATCCCGGTTATTCAGCAACAGCTGGGAGTATCCCAACACGGCATTCAGCGGCGTGCGGATTTCATGACTCATGTTGGCCAGAAACACGCTCTTTGACTCGTTGGCCTGATCCGCCGCGGCGCGGGCTGCCTGCAGCTCGCCCATCAGTGCATGCAGCTGGGTGTAATCCCGGGAAATGGAGAGCACTGCGGCGATGGCTCCGCTGGCGTCCCGTAACGGAACCCGCAACGATTCGAAGTGGGCCATGGGCGCCCCCGGGTGAGGCGCCAGCTGAATCTCATGGCGCACCGTCTGCCCCTGCTCCAGCACCCGTCGCTCCTGCTGGCCCACATAATCCGCAGTGGTTGCATCCACCAGACCGCTCAGGGATTGCGTATGCAGCCGCTGCTCATCGAGACCAAAAAAGTGCAGGAAGGCGTTGTTGGCGAAAACGTAGTGCCCGTCAAGATCTTTCACCGCCACCATATCCGGAATGTTCTGCACCAGGGTTTGCAGAAAATTCTCCCGCTCCTGCAGAGCTCGGGTCTGCGCCGCCAGCTGGGCCTCGGAGCGCACCAGCCGGTCAATATTTTCCAGCGTACCGGCGTAGGTGGCGCCGCCGTTATGTAGAGTCTCGGGTACTGCGTCCGCCCGCAACCGCAGCCATTGATAGTCTTCTCCGGTACGCAGGCGGAATTGCTCATCAATAAAACTGGTCTCCGGGTGAGCGGGATCAGTACCGGTGGCCAGGCGCCGCTCCAGCGCCGGACGATCGTCGGGATGCACCAGCTCCAGAAAATCCGCAAGACTGCGGGGCACCCGCTCGCCACTGAATCCCAGACTGCGCATAAACGGCGCCGAGATATGCAACTGCAGGCTCTGGGTCTGCAGGTTCCATTCACCGGCGTTGATGGCCGCCAGCGCATTGCGAAACCGGTTTTGGTTCTTTTGCAGCTGCCGTTTCTGAAGCCGGGTCACCGCCAGCCCACCCAGCACCGCCGCCAGCATCACCAGCAGCGGACCCATTAACTGCCAGACCCAGCGATCGTTACGCAGATACCCCGCGTTCTTGATGAACCAGCTTTCCGCCACGCTGTGACGTTCCACGGAGCTCATGCTGGCGATGGTTTTATTGAGAATAGAGAGCAGCTCCGGCCAGTCTTTTCTCACCCCCAGGGCGAGCTTCATGGTGACCGGCAACTGGCCCCGAACGTGCAGGTGCTCCAGGCCCATTTTTTCCATATGAAAACTGCTGAGGGTATAAGTGGCAACAAAGTAATCCAGATCGCCCCGATCCAGCTTGCGCAGCCCATCCTGAATATCATCCACTGCGGTCAGGGTCACTTCGGGGTAGGTTTGCCGCAGAGCCCAGATGTAGCCGTAATCCCGGATGTAGCCAATGGTGGCGCCATTGATACTGTTCAGATTCTCGATCAGGGTACTGCCACCTTCCCGGGACACCACCACCAGCGGGTGCTCTTTGTAGGACTCGGTGAAGCGATGAGTACCCATAACACTCTGGTTCTGGCGATCATCGGACAGCACGTCCACTTCGCCACGCACTGCCATTTCCACGGCGTGGCTCCAGGTACGGCTGGGAATCTTTTTAAAGCGGATGCCGATACGATGCTCGAATTCCCGCAGAAACTCCGCCACGATCCCAATGTACTGGCCGTCCTCCGTGAACGCCTCGAATGGCAGCCAGTTGGGGTCACCGGTGAAGGTCACCACGGGATGCTGCGCCAGCCATTGACGTTCGGCCTCGGTTAATGACAACTCCGGTGCTGGCTCTGCAAAGGTAACGCAGCAAATCAGCCAGGTTATTGCGCCCAGTACCCGCAAACGCATCAGCGCAAATCACTTGCCGCCATCTGGGACAGGGCTTTTACCGACAGCAGCTGCGGTTTGTGATAATAATAACCCTGGGCCCAGTGCACGCCGAGCTGCTGCAGTTTGTCTACAATGCCCTGATGCTCAACGAACTCCGCCACCACCTCCACCTGCATCTTGGCGGCAATTTCCACGATGGATCTGACCATGGATTCATGGGTGTCGGATTTATCCAGATCACGGATAAACACCCCATCGATCTTCACCAGATCGAACGGCAATTCCCGCAAATAGTTAAAGGAAGCGAAACCACTGCCAAAATCATCCAGGGCAAAGCGGCAACCCAGGGCTTTAATCGTCTGCATAAACTGGCGAGTGGCCTCCACATTGACAATATTTTCGGTCTCGGTGATTTCAAACACTATCACTCTTGGATCAATACCACTGCGCTCCAGCTGGGCTGCGATAAAATGGGTCAGATCCGGTTCCCGCACGGATACCGCCGACAAATTAACGGCCACCGACTGGATCGACGGCAACTGCGATTGTTCACGCCCCAGGAATTGCATCACCTGCTGGATCACCCAGCGGTCGATGCGGGAGATCAGATGAAACCGTTCCGCCGCCGGAATAAAGGCATCCGGATAAAGCAGTCCACCGGCCTGCCCCACCAGGCGCACCAGGGCTTCCATTTTCAATCCAGGGTGGCCATCGGTTGGTTGGGCCAGCGGCGCAATCTGTTGCACGTGAACCTGAAACTGATCCAGTTTTAAGGCGTCCACCAGGGTCAGCGCCCAATTCATGGTGGAGCGATGGGCGGTCTGATCGCGGGTGTTCTCATCGTAGCAGCGAATGGATTTACGCCCCTGACGTTTCGCCAGGTACATCACCTCATCGGCCATCATCAGCAGTTGATCGAAACTGGTTACGTGCTCATCAATGTCCACCAGGGCAATGGTCAGGGTCAGTTCAAACTGCCGACCCTCCCAATAGAACCGGAAAGCCTCGCTTTGCTGTTGAATCAAACGCGCCAGTGCCATGCCGGACTCACGATTGCGATGATCCCCCACCACCGCAAACCGGTCTCCCCCCAGACGCGCCAGAAAATCAGTGGCGTCCAGAGTGTTCGCCACCATCTCACCCACTTCCCGTAACATTTCGTCCCCGGCAATGCAGCCACAGGTTTCGTTAACCAAGCGAAAGTGATCGATATCCAGCAACAGACAGATCGCCTGCCCGCGCTCCCGCTGGATACGCTCAATCACTTCAGTGGCATGGGCGTCCAGCGCATTGCGGTTATATACCCGGGTGATAAAATCGTGCTCCGCCAGGTAGCGCAGCCGATCCTGCATAAAGCGGCGCTCATTGACTTCTTCCCTTAACTGGCGGTTGGCCACGGCCAGCCGCGCAGTGCGCTCACGGACCTTGGTTTCCAGCTCCTCGTTCAGCGCCCTCAACTGGTTCATCAATTGCAAACGTTCCAGGTGATGCCTGACCCGGGCCAGCACCTCATCGGCGTTAATGGGCTTGATGATATAATCGCTGCCACCAGCCTGGAATCCCTGGCTGATATCGTCCTGCCGGGCAGTGACAAAGATGACCGGAATATCGGCGGTGGACGGGGAGGCTTTGATCCGGCGGCAGGTTTCAAATCCATCCAGGCCCGGCATCATCACATCGAGCAATACCAGCTCCGGGGGATTGCGGGCGATGATATCCAACGCTCGTTCGCCGGAATTGGCCACCAGAATCTTGCAGTCCATGGCCTGGAGTACCTGACGTAGTAAGTCAATGTTTTCAGGGGTGTCATCCACCACCAGCAGCTTTGGATTCACGGAGGTTTCCTGGTCAGTGGCCGCGAAGCTAATTATATTTGTTGACTGCTTTCGATTAATCACAACACAGATGGGATCAAGATGGAATAGGCAGGATTTTTTTGTCCAGTGCAAACCCGGCGCCGGCACTGGGGAATGCTGGCGGTCAGGAAATTATCCCAGGGCCGCTTGAATCAGCCGCCAGACCCTGGGTTTAAGCTCCACCTCTTGTTGCAACGCCATTAGCCCCGGCAGACACAGGCAACGGGCGGCCAACTCGGCACTGGGCACCGGCACCTCCCCGGGCGCCAGATCGAACAGCTGCACCAGCTCCTGGCCGAACAACAGAATCAAGCCCGCGGGAGCAGGCTCGGCAAGAAACGCCCGCAGGGCTTCGCGGGCCGCACCGGGGCCCTGATCAATTCGCGGATTATTCACCAGTGGCCAGCGAAAGGCCCGGCCGGAGAACTGCTGCAAAGCGTCCGGCTGGCGCAGAGCCAGCACCAGATCCGCCAGCATGCGGTGCTCAGTGGCGGACAGGCCCACCGCATCGGCGGATCCCAGCTCCAGCAGAATCCGGCACTGTTGTGGTAAATCCAATACACAGACCGCAAACCGGGGCCGGTCTCCTGCCACTTGCCGGCCGGAGTGTTTAGGGGCGGGGGCAGCTGCGGGTTCCACCAACGGCTGGCGTTCTGCCGTGGCCTGCCTGCCCGCGGCAACCAATTCCGGCACCACCGGGGCTGGCACCGAGCGATCCCGGTCAGTGGCTGTCGCCGCGCCCGCATCAGCCGTCGTCTCCCGCGGGTCGGCTGCTCCTGCTGCCTCCTGGCCCACAGGTTCCCGAGTCTTTGGCGCTTCCGGTAACGCCAGGGCGCCGGCAATGGGCACCCGGGGCACATATTGAGTGATCTCCAGGGCCTGCAAATAGGCCAGCCTTTGCGGTTCCGGCAAAGACATTTAAACCCCGTCGGTCTGGGGGTGGGCCCGGGACGCTTCCATACTGAGATGGTTGAGGGCGTTTAAATAGGCCTTGGCGGAAGCCGCCACGATATCGATATCCGCGCCGTGACCGTTAACGATACGGCCGCCCCGCTCCAGTCGCACCGTGACTTCACCCTGGGAGTCGGTACCACTGGTGATCGCGCTGACGTTATACAACTCCAGGCTGGTACCGCTGGCCACAATGCTTTCAATCGCCTTGAAGGTGGCATCCACCGGCCCGGCACCCTGGCTGCTGGCCCGTTGTTCCTCCCCATTCACGGAGAGTACCACCTGGGCCGTGGGTACCTCGCCAGTCTGGGAACAGACGCTGAGGGACACCAGCGCGAAACGTTCGTTGTCGGCGGCCTTCTGGGTATCACTGACCAGGGCCTGAATATCCTCATCGAACACTTCGTGCTTCTTATCCGCCAGGTCCTTGAAGCGCTGGAACGCTTCATTCAGTTCCTGCTCCGAGTTCAGATGCACTCCCAACTCGTCCAGCCGGGCGCGGAAGGCATTGCGACCGGAATGCTTGCCCAGCACCATGCGGTTGGCGTTCCAGCCCACATCTTCGGCCCGCATGATTTCGTAAGTTTCCCGATACTTGATGACACCATCCTGGTGAATACCGGACTCGTGAGCAAATGCATTGGCGCCCACAATGGCTTTATTAGGTTGCACCGGAAAACCGGTCACCGAGGACACCAGCCGGGAGGCGGGAACGATTTCCTGAGGATTGAGATTGGTTTCAATATGGTAGAAATCCGCCCGGGTGCGGATGGCCATGACAATCTCCTCCAACGCCGCATTACCGGCCCGTTCCCCCAGACCATTGATAGTGCATTCCACCTGACGGGCGCCGCAGGCCACCGCCGCCAGCGAGTTGGCCACCGCCAGCCCCAGGTCGTTGTGACAATGCACGGAAAACACCGCCTTGTCCGCGTTGGGCACCCGTTCCAGCAAACGTCGGATAGTATCGCCGAACTGCTCCGGCACCGCATAACCCACGGTATCGGGGATATTAATGGTACGGGCGCCGGCGTCGATGGCCGCTTCGATGACGCGGCAAAGAAAATCCAGATCGGAGCGGCCGGCATCCTCGCAGGAAAACTCCACGTCCTCACACAGGTTGCGGGCCCGGGTCACCGCCCGCACCGCCTGCTCCAGCACCTGGTCCGGAGTCAACCGCAGTTTGTATTCCATATGGATGGGGGAGGTGGCGATGAAGGTGTGGATACGGGCCGCGTTGGCGTTCTTCAGGGCTTCCGCCGCGCGCTCAATATCGGCGTCCACCGACCGCGCCAGGGAACAGACCCGGCTGTCCTTGATGTTGTCGGCCACCGCCTTGACCGCGGCAAAATCCCCCTGGCTGGCAATGGCGAAGCCGGCCTCGATCACATCCACCCGCATCCGTTCCAGGGCCTTGGCGATACGCAGCTTTTCCTCCTGGGTCATGGACGCCCCGGGGCTCTGCTCGCCGTCCCGCAAGGTGGTATCAAAGATAATGAGGGTATCGCTGCTGCTCATGCTGATCTCCGGATTGGCCTCGCTGTCGGGCGCCTAACTATACCAATCCCGCCCGGTGAGGCAAAGCCGGTTCAGGGCAGGCCGGTATGATCCCGCAGAAAGGTCAGCGCCGCATCCGCCAGCACCCGGCCGGGAATGGACTCGGCGATGGTCTGGGTACGGCCCCCGTGGCGTACCCGCAGCTGATACCAGTTGCGTATCCGCTGACCCTGGCCGTAACTGCTGTTTTTATGGGCCTGTAGCTGGCGGATGTCCGCCAGGGGAATACGACGCCGATAGACTTCCCAACCGGCGAGGAACCGGCGCACATGGAGGTTTTCCGGGTCGATGGCGGTTTCCAGACGCGACAATGGCGTGGTGGCCCCCAGCAGAAAGATCAACAGACCCAGCCCCCCAAACACCGTACAGAACAGCAGCTTGACGGGGATGGCGAGCCAGCCCGATGCCAGATCCGCCCAACCGATACCCACGGCCACCCCCAGAAATAGGGCGCCGAACAGAGCCGCCAGCAGGGAGCCCACCACCTCCCTGCCGTAGCGGGACTGCAGGTACAGTGTCTTGCCCTGTTGCTCCAGATTCAGCACCTGGGTCAATTGTTGGGCCCGCTGTAATTGCTGGCGCCGTTCCCGGCCGGCAATACTAATACCACTGCGGTCGGTACCCTTGACCACTGGCAGGGGAAAATCCAGCGCCAGATCCAACCCCGGCAGTTCCGCGGCCAGATGCATCTGCCAGTGATGCCACTGGCGGGCCCGGGGCTCGGTGGCCGGCAGCGCCGCCGGCACATCAAACACAAAGGGTACCCGGGTACGCCCATTGCTGAGCCGCCCCTCCCCCTCCGTCTGATCCTGCCATTCCACGCTGGTGGCCAGCCGCCGCTGCCCCTTGGCGCCCCGCTCCTCCCGGGAGCGCAGACACTGCAATTGAACCTGAAACCGGGTCCCCGTGGGCAGGGGCCGGCTCAGCCGGATTTCACCGCCCACCTGACCGCCGGCCTGCCCCGGGTCCGGATCAAGCCGCAACCGGGACCGGCCATAGCGGCGGTGCAGGATGCTGCCCTTGATAGCCTGCCAAAGCAGGAACAGACCCACCACTGGAAACAGAACGATCAGCAGGAGCAGATAATCCCGGGGCTGGTGCATGGCCGCCAGCTCATCCCCGGCCAGCCAGCAGGCGGGCCAGGCAATCAGATTCCAGACCAAAGCAAAGCCCCATAAAGACAGAGGGCCCATGGGCATAACGGGGGCGATGGGCCCGGCGCTGGCTGTTGTGGCTGAAGGAGCAGAGTTTGTTGAAGGAGTAGAGGTTGCGGAAAGTGTCGGGTTTGCGGAAGCGGCAGATCCCGGTTCCGTGGCTTCCGTTTTACTGGCGGGCTGTCTGCCGCGCAGACCC
>MDSW01121655.1_pt1 | contig 28805 bp, 32 predicted proteins | sample 811171 | NCBI WGS metagenome assembly MDSW01 (sample SAMN05326641, study PRJNA326480) | marine metagenome | isolation source: seawater | place: Atlantic Ocean: North West | collected 2012 | reverse complement strand
ATTCTATTGGTGGGCTCGGCAGGAATTGAACCTGCGATCTTCGCCATGTCAAGGCGACGTCATAACCCCTAGACCACGAGCCCGGCTCTCCTTCGAATAGAATCATACTCAAGAATGATTCTGATAGGTCATGAAATAATTTTTGAGATCCTACCATCGCAACCAGAAATTGAACAACTTCCTGCAACCCTGGTTCTACCATTACTCATCTTAATCAACTCCGGTGTAGATACTCTAACGTAGCTCTTGCATTTCATACAGAATCCGCTATGATCCGATGCCATATCTATCGTAGGCAATCCAACTATTCAATATTGATATAGTAGGGGGTATTTTAGTAAAATCTAATATTTTTTCTAAAAACGTTATACTGAGAGTATATTTTAGGATTATCTGGAAAATATATTTCTGATAACATAGGTTATCGGCAATATATCGGTCGTTATTTTTACGTAATTTCGTCGTCATTACTACTGAATGTGAATAAATTGAATTTTTACTATCATTTAATTGGTATTATCATCATTCACTAATAGTATCAATAAGTCTTATTTGAATTTACAATGACTCCATTTTTTATCGTGGCACTAACAGGGGAAGATCCAGGAGTCTGGCACCATGAGTCTGCAGATGAAGACCATAAGACATTCATATCTGCAATTCTTCCTTCCGAAATTGTCCCTCTTGGTTTTTCTTCATCGAACATTGTCGTAGCTGGGTTTCTTGTTACTGCAACTAAACTTGCTATAGGGTCTACACCTAATCTGTGCGTAACGAAACTCCCAATTAATGGAAGCGAAGTTATGGGACAATTTGGATTGAAGTCAGTGGCTATGGAAAAAGGCCAATCTTCTCTGATGCACTTATTTATTGGCAAATCAAGATTTTTTCCTAGAACATAAGGGGTCCCCGGTAGAAATGTTTGAACGGTTCCAGACTCAGCAGCACTGATTCGGGAATCATCGTTCGAACATGCAACGTGATCTGCGCTAAGAGAACCAAGCTCGGCAGCCAATGCAAGACCCCCACTATCAACAAACTCATCTACATGCAATCTCGATTTCATTCCATATTCCCTCGAAGCTTTGACGATGTCTTCCGTTTGTTCGTTAGTGAACCATCCCTCTTCACAGAACACATCTACCCATCTTGCGAGTGAGAGTTCAGAAATAACTGGAAGTTGTTCTGAAATTAGATGTTCCACATACTCTTCCCTACCCATCTCAGGGGGGAAATCATGAGCACCTAGCCAAGTTGCCCTTATGTCAAGGTCCATTGAACGATCTATTTCAGATATCGACTCTAGCAATTTTACTTCCGAATCTAAGTCCAAGCCATACCCGCTCTTAGCCTCCAAAGTTGTAGTGCCATTTCGTAAACACTCATTTGCACGTGATAACCCTCTTTCTACCAAATTTCGTTTAGGTGCACTTCTAGTGCTTCGAACAGTTTTCATTATCCCCCCCCCAGATTGGGCGATTTCCCGGTATGTCTTACCTCCCAACCTCATAGAAAGCTCGTTGGTCCTGTCTCCTGACCATAGTAGATGGGTATGGCTGTCAACAAATCCTGGGACAACTGCCATCCCCCTCATATCAAGTACCTCTAAATCTCCAATAGTACTCTTTGACGGGTACCAAGGGGCAAACTCAGACAGAAGCTCCTCAGAAGGAGCTATTTTCTCAATCAGTCCTTCGACTATCATTATTCCTAGACCCGCAGGATGAACAAGCGAGTCCCTATCTAGAAGCCGCTGCCCAGAGAGCGGGTCTTCATCGTCTCCAGTAGAAAGGTGCGCTACCTCTCCACAGTTGTGTAAGATAGTCCTCATGACGTGCCCAAATTCCGATAGTTGAAAGAACTCCCGCTCATCCGGATAACGTGGAAGGCATTATCTTAGGAATAGAAAGCACCGCTCACACCTTCTCTTTTGGAAGAGTGAGTACTTCTGGAGAACTATTTCCTTCTTTTTCTTCTCTTTATCGTCCAGACGAGGGTGGCATCCATCCAAGGGAAGCCGCGGACCATCATTCTGAGGAGACATCTACCTTGCTCGCGCGACTATCAAGATCTGAGGGTTTTTCTTGGGATTCTATTGTCGCCATAGCCTTTAGCCAAGGCCCGGGTTTGGGCCCCTGCCTTCGTGTAGGTGCATCCGTTGCAAGAACGCTATCTACTAGGCTTTCTGTACCACTTCTAGGGGTAAATCACTGCGTTGCGCACATAGAGGTAGGTAGAAACCAAACTGGTTGTAAAGATCCCGTTTTACTATATGTAAGCGGCGGCAATACCCAGGTAATCGCTAGAGCCGACGGGAGGTACAGAGTTCTAGGAGAAACGCTAGATATCGGTATTGGTAACATGCTCGATAAATTCGCTAGAACACAGGGGATACCGTTCCCAGGGGGTCCAGAAATTGAAAAACTTTCAGCTGAGTTTGTTGGAAATGGGAACCCCAGTCTAGACGAAATAATATTGCCATACGGGGTTCATGGAATGGATTTAGCATTCTCTGGAATGCTTACATCGGCTGTACAGAAAGTCGCTGAGGGAAGGCCCTTGGGAGAAGTTTGTTGGTCCCTTCAAGAGCATTCATTCGCTACCTGCGTAGAAGTAGCCGAAAGGGCATTAGCACATACGGGTAAGGACGAGCTTCTGCTTGGTGGCGGAGTAGCGTGCAATGAGAGACTTAGGAAAATGAGCAAAATGATGTGTGAAGATCGAGATGCCGAATGTTTCTGGCCCGACAAGCAATTTTGTATTGATAATGGTACTATGATAGCAGAACTAGGTCGAAGAATGCTTGAATGCGGAATAGAAACCGAGCTAATGGAGAGTGGCATTGAACCATCTCTTAGAACGGATAACACCGCAGTGGTTTGGGCCTGAGAATCGCGAACTCTTATGAGAGTCATTAGGGCCGGCGGAATGAGGGTTGATTAGACAGTGCAGAGGAGAAGGAGGAAGAAGGCAGCACCCAAGAATATTTTCGGGGCATCTTCCCAATCAACTTCCAAGGCTCAATCGGGCAGTATTTCTAAACCGAAATCTCCCAAGGCTAGGTCGCCGAGAGCAGCTCCACCCTCTGCTCCGGGTTCTAGGCCAAAACCTGTAACCAAACCTAAATCGTTGCCAATCAAAGAAATTGTAGAGGATGCGGAAATATCTACTGAAGAAGTAAAAGAGAGCCCTTCGAAAACTAAATCTGTAGATGCAGATGAAACTATTCTAGAGAGCCAGATTCTAGGCGATCAGAACGTTGAAGAGAAAATTCCCGAGCAAAAATCAAAGAATCCAGAAAAGAAGCCAGCAGAAACCCCCCCCAAAACTCAGCAGATTGTAGAAGATTCTGGCAAAAGTCTGAAGGCTAGGCAGATTATTGAAAATAGCTTACTAAGAGCATCTATTGCTGCCGAGAAAGAAAAAACTAGTACAGTTTCCAAGAAAACCTCATCCGAAACAAAAACAGAAACCAAGAAACCACAGAAAAAGTTCCGTAGCAAGACCTCATCATATCAGCCAGCGAATCGAGCTCGAAGGTTAGATAGAAGCAGACACATGGAATACAAGTATGAAATGCGCGGACTCCTTGTAGAAATTGGTGTCTCAGAGGAATTTCGTTCAAATCTACTAGCAACAGTTTGGGCTAGAGGTGAGAGGCAGACCACAAAGGAGGCCAAGGACTTCCTTCAAGAGAAGCTAGATGAGGGCATCATAGATGATGATCAAATGAAATCCTTAGAGAGCGTCGTCGACAACTACACAATCCGGCGGTAGCCTGAGAATGGTTCTTGGGATGTAACCACTTGGCATATTCATGTCAACAATCGACGCATCTGATTATGACTCCCATCTTGGATCTTCGGGAGACCCCCCATACAGGAGAGGAATCCATCCAGGGATGTATGCAGATCGACTATGGACAATGAGGCAGTATGCAGGTTTTTCATCTCCATCTGAAACTAATTCCAGATTTAGGAAACTTCTCGAAAATGGACAAACTGGCCTATCGGTGGCTTTTGATCTGCCTACACAATTAGGCCTGGATTCAGATGACCCACTTGCCTCTGGAGAGGTTGGCAAGGTAGGGGTCGCAATTGATTCGATTCATGATATGAGGCAGTTATTCGAACAAATAGACATGTCATCCATTTCAACGTCAATGACAATCAACGCTCCAGCAATAACGCTACTCGCTTTTTACGTATCTGTGGCAGAAGAGAAGGGCATCCAAAGAACCGATCTTTCGGGTACCGTACAGAATGATATTCTGAAAGAATATATTTCTAGAGGGTTGTACATTTTTCCTCCAGAGCCATCAATTCGTTTGACTACGGATTTAATTTCGTGGTGCGCATCAAATGCCCCCAGATGGAATACGATTTCAATAAGCGGATATCATATGAGGGAGGCAGGGTGTACTGCGGTTCAAGAAATCGCAATGACTTTATCGAACGCAATTTACTATGTCAGGCAGGCCATTGACAAAGGGATGAATATAGACGATTTCGCACCTAGGATATCATTCTTTTTCGCATGCCACAATAATTTTCTAGAGGAGATTAGTAAGTTTAGGGCGGCTAGACAGTTGTGGTACGAATTGGTCGAAAACGAATTTTCACCTTCCAATCCAAAGTCATCACAACTTCGATTTCATACCCAAACCTCAGGAGTTACTCTAACAGCTCAACAACCAATGAATAACGCAATCAGAGTATCATATCAGGCACTAGCTTCCGTCTTTGGTGGAACTCAATCACTACACACAAACAGCTTCGATGAGGCGCTGGGTTTACCTACAGAAGAGTCTGCTAAAATAGCCCTCCGTACACAGCAGATTATTGCTGAAGAGATAGGGGTGAAGGATTATGCAGATCCTCTAGGGGGTTCAGCAGTTATCGAGGCTCTAACAGATGATTTGATTGATGGGGCTAGAACTATGATTGATGAAATTGAGTCAATGGGTGGCGCGTTGGATTGTGTAAAATCCGGTTTTCAACAGAGAGCCATTCATGAAAGCGCGTGGACCCACCTACAAAGAGTTGAGAATGGGGACGAACTCGTAGTAGGAGTCAATTCTCATGCCGAGAAAGACAATCCAGATTTCGAAGGCTTGCTCCTTGATTCCGACGCAGAAAAACGAAAAGCCTCGGAATTAGATGAGATGAAGAAAAATAGGGACCAATCAAGAGTTGAGGATTCTCTTAAGGCAATCAGAAATTCCTGCAGAAACGACTCAAACCTTATGGATCCAATAATCAGTGCAGCTAAGGCAGAGGTCACAGTCGGAGAGATTAACTCGATTCTAAGGGAAGAGTTTGGAACATGGGTCGCCCCCAGTGGTGTTTGAATGACGGATGGAACCATCGATCATATCGGAATTGCCACAACCTCACTCGATGAGTCCGAAAAACTCTGGTCTATACTCGGTTTTACACATGGGGGGGATCAGATAAATTCGGAGCAAGGCGTCAAGATCAGATTCATGCAGGGAAAAACATCTACAAAAATCGAATTACTGGAACCATTAGGGGAAGAAACGCCAGTAGGGAAGTTCATTTCCAAGAAAGGACCCGGAATACAGCAGATAGCCATAAGCGTATCAGATATAGAAGAAACAATCTCTAGTTTGCTCAGTATGGGCGTTAAAATGGTCTCAGAAACGCCAACGCTGGGAGCAGAAGGACACAGGATTGCATTCGTGCACCCTTCCTCATCTGGCGGAGTTTTGATTGAACTCGTTGAATCGAATAAGTGAGAATCATCAAAAAGAGAATCAATTTCGCCTTGTCATGATTACTACTTTAGACACCATAGAATCACTGGATATTGCTTCCCTAAGTTTAATTGAGGAACAGAGAGATTTCCTGCGGGACTCTCTTGAAGTTCTAAGAGCAACCGGTAAAATTTCCAATGACGCATTTCTAGATGCAGGGACAGTTCAAGGTGGGCTATCGCTTCTGTTGAATCTAATCTCGCAAGGAATCTCTCATGAAGAGTCATCCTCACAATTAGATGGCCTAAAGATTAGAGCACAGCTACTCGAAGATAAGTACCCAGGTTTGGACAAAAAGGTTGAGACACTAAGAAAATAATACTCTAGTATTACTCAAGTAATATTAAATTCTCAACCTATACCGTAGTGGTATGCCTAAGATCAGTCTAGATATGCCCAGCGAGATAGTTTCTGACTTGAAGAATCATGTTGGAGACTCAAAGAAATTCGTCAGTCTGGCCGATGCAATAAGAACTGCGTGCAGGAAGATGCTGGATCAGTTAGATGAAATTGATGCAAGGTATGGGAGGTGAAACAATGTCAATACCCCATAGAGAAGATGCCATCAAAGCGATCGAGACTCTTGTTAGGTACATCGAACAGTGCGGATCGGAACTAAGAGAAGGTATTGGGAAGACCCCTGAACGAGTCATACAGTCGTATGGGGAAATATTCAGCGGTTACTCGGAAGATGCTACTGAGATATTGGACTCCACATTTAATGCCGAAGGTTATGATGGTATTGTCCTGTTAAGAGATATGGAATTTCACAGCACGTGCGAGCATCACCTTCAACCATTTTCAGGCAAAGGGCACATAGCGTACATTCCAGTTGATAGAATAGTAGGCATTAGCAAACTAGCTAGGCTACTTGATATGCACTCCAAGAGACTTCAGAATCAGGAGAGAATCACACAATCAGTTGCTGATGACATAGTTGAGAATCTCGGGCCCCTTGGTTGTGCTGTAATTTTGGAGGCGCAGCATGGTTGCATGAAGTGTAGGGGGGTAAAAAAGCAGAATTCAGTAATGATAACTAGTGCCATGCGTGGAGTATTCTTCGATAAACCAGAGGCTAGAACAGAGGTTCTACAGCTTATCAGAAGTGGAAATCTACATGGGTGATTATTTGCAAACATATCCGATTGTAGAGATTTTTCACTCCGTTCAGGGAGAGGGATTTCATTCAGGAACGCCACACGTGTTCATTAGATTCGGAAACTGTAACCTTAGGTGTGAATGGTGTGATACAGATTTCATGACTTTCGAGGATATGGATGAAGATTCGATTGTAAATGAGGTTTTGAGTTATGATTGCGATAGAGTAATTTTCACAGGTGGAGAGCCTGCGATGCAGGATCTTTCATCCATTGGAAAGAGGCTGAAGGAACATGGAATAAACCTCTCAATAGAGACAAACGGAACAATTCCAGTAGACCCAATTATCGACTGGATTTGTGTAAGTCCAAAGGATCAGCTATACCCAAATATTGCCATAAAGCAGAGAACTGGTGATGAGCTGAAGGTAGTATACTGCGGACAGGACCTGGAGATGTATGATGAATTGAAGGAAGGTTTTCATCACCTCTACATACAGCCTTGCTATATCGAGGAGGACTCGGTAGAGGTAAACGGAAAGAGCTTCCAGATAGTAGAGAGTATTGTAAAGAATAGTCATGGCTGGCGACTCAGCCTTCAGACACATAAGTGGATGGGAGTTCTATGACTAGGGCAGTAATGTCTCTATCTGGCGGGATGGATAGTACAGCACTACTATTGAGGTTAATAGCCGAAGGGGATACTGTCACTTGCTTATCATACGACTACGGACAGAAGCACTCTATTGAGCTAGATCGTGCTAGGGATAACATCAGCTATCTGAGTGAGAATGGTTACAATACGGAGCATCTTATCGTAGATCTCAGTTCAGCAATGATGTCACTACATTCTGCTCTGACAAGTGAAAATCTAGTCGTTCCAGAGGGCCACTACGAGTCCATACAGATGAAGCAGACTGTGGTTCCCAACCGTAATGCCATTTTTTCATCCATACTTTACGCTCACGCCCTTAGTATCGCTTTATCCGAGGATTGTCAAGTAAGGATCGCTCTTGGTGTGCACAGCGGAGATCATGCAATATATCCCGATTGTAGGCCCGAATTCTATGAGTCTCTAGAGCGAGCTTTTTCCATTGGAAACTGGGACAGTGAGAGGGTTTCATTCTACCTGCCATATATTTCTGCTGACAAGGTAACTATTCTCGAGGATGCTTTAGATTCTTGCGCCTCTCTTAGATTAGATTTCGATACAGTTTTTTCAAATACAAACACATCGTACAATCCAGATGAAATGGGCAGGAGCTCTGGAAAATCCGGGGCCGATGTGGAGAGGGTGCTCGCATTCCACGCATTAGGAAGAATTGATCCAGTCGAGTATGTTGATGATTGGGAGACAGTTTTGAAGTATGCTCTAGATCAAGAGAGGATTGGTGGATCAACATGAGTAAAGGCCTTCCTAGGTTTGATCCGGATAGGGATGCGGAATGGAGAGCAAGACTAACGGATATTCAGTATCACGTAACTAGGGAGGCTGGTACAGAGCCTCCCACCACTGGAATACACTATATGGAGGATAGAAAGGGAGATTACCTGTGTATTTGTTGCGGACATCTGCTATTCACTTCGGAGATGAAGTTCAACTCAAGATGTGGATGGCCAGCATTCCACACTGAGGACGAAAAGGCCGGCATCAAGAGGATTCCCGATACATCATTTGGAATGATGAGAGTCGAGGTTCGATGCGGGTCATGTGATGCTCACCTGGGCCATGTTTTCGATGATGGTCCCATTGAATTCGGTGGTGAGAGATACTGTATTAATTCAGCTAGTATAGACTTCGAAATGGAGGTAGAGAATGACGAGTAGAATAAGCAGGTGGGTTGAGACTGATACTGGTCACAGAGTTCCTAACCATAGTAGCAAGTGTAGGCATATCCATGGCCATAGATACAGGTGGGAGGCCGAGCTGGAGGGGGATGTTGTTACTGAGAGAGGGGTGTCTGAAGAGGGGATGCTAATTGATTTCTCAGAGGTTTCAGAGATACTTAATACACACATCCACGATATAGTTGATCATGCCTTCTTAGTTTTCGAGGGTGACGATGTCGCTCTAGAAGCACTAAAAATGATGGACGCTGATCATAGGACCGTAGTACTCCCTTTCATCCCTACTGCTGAGAACCTTGCTAAATGGGCATTTGAACAGGTTAATCCTCATATCTCTTCATCTTATGGCAATTCACTAATACTCAGGGCATTCCATGTTCGAGAGACTCCCAAATCATGGGCAAGTTGGATTAACGAATAGAATCGACATCTTCCTATGAGCAAACTCATTTTTTCTCGAACGAGTCAGCAGCCTGTGTAAGAATGCCAAGTATCCTGTGAATCTCATCATCTTTAGGAAGGCCCCTGAACAATACCCTGAGAAGAGTCTCTTCTATGCCCTTCCGCTTGTGATCCTTAGTTGGCATTGATTGGACTAGCCTTTTAGCCTCCGATCTCAGCTTGTCCCTCAATTTTGGATCAAGAAGCCTCCCTCCAGTACCAGGAGGATTGGATGTGTCAGAGTTAACGTACCAAGCAAAGCACATTATGGATACCGCATGACTCAGGTTGAGTATGGGATAGCCCTCCCAAGTAGGGATAGTAACTAGCAGATCGCACATTGACAATTGTTCATTCAATAGGCCCTTGCCTTCGGGCCCGAATACTAAAGCTACTCTTCCATAAACCGCAGAAAGCCTCTCTGGAAGCTCATCGGGTAGTAGGAAATGCCTATTTGCAGTCTTTTCTCCTTCTTCCCTTTTTCCCGAGGTCCCCACCACTAATGAGCAGTCCGAGACCGCCTGCTCAATAGAGTCGACGATTTTAGCGCTATCAAGCACTTCCTGAGCGTTCTTTGCCCTTCTCCTAGTCTCCTCTGTCCAATCCCCACTTCTTCCTACAACTCTTAGATCACAAAAGCCGAAATTTAGCATCGAACGTGCTACTGCGCCAATATTGCCATCATGTTCGGGCCTTACTAGGACGATACATACTTTTTCCGAGAAAGACGGTGTTACCCGACTCCTCCTGTCTCCCATACTGTTTCGAATACGCCACTGGTGATGAGTGATGCGCTAGTCAACTCTACGTTGTTTATATCGAGTTATATATCCTGCAATCCAATTCCTCATTCTCTTGTTTCCAACGTCTGAGAACTCAGATACTAGATGTTTGTTTGTGTCGAAATCATCTGTGAATTGATCAGGATACATCTCTACGAGCCTCAGAGCTCTACTTTTGATGAAGGAAGGTCTGATATTGCCCATCTCAATCCTCCAATAATTTCACTTCTAGGGGAAATCCCTCTTCCCGAGTGCATACCACCCTAATCTTCCTTGGTGGGTTCTGAATTCCCTTAGCCCAAATAGCGTGATTGACAGATTCGTCTATCCAGATTTCCTCGTCTTCGCCTCTTTTCATGTGCCTAGACACGTGTATCTTCACTTCAGCCATAGCTCTCTTCGCACGACTTGTACGTGGTACCTTCCACGCTGCTCTAAGTGGGATTGTGATTTCCTTGACCTCTGCCATGTGCTCACCTCTGTAGTTTGGATCTTCTCCACATGTGCCTCTTAGGATGCGAATTAGTATTCCTGTTTGTCCTCATAACTACCCAAACTGGAACTCGCTTATTCTGCTTTGTCACTTTATTCAAGCGCTTCTTCTTAGCGAACGGTTTGTTCCTTGCCATAGTAACACCTCAATACTTCTCCAACCCTGGATATCGTTCTTCCGCTATCCCCCTAACTGAATGAGAGACTTCATCGAGAAGCGCTTGACCCTCGGAACTTAGGATCTTTCCTCTATTCACATTTCCAGCTGTATTTAGCGACTCGACTAACAGTCCTGAATCAGAGAGCTGCTGCAGAATCTTTCGTGCAACGTTCCTCGAACCGGCTACTGCCTTATTCTTCTTGACACCTCTATCCTTCGGTCCCCCGAACTCTTGTGAAATCCGATTCGTACCTATCGGGCCCTTAATTGCGACCTTTCTTAGTATAGAAGCCGCTCTAGTGTACCACCAGTCTTCCTGAACAGGTGGCCTTTCTCTATGGGTACCAGTCTTTACCTGAGATGCCCACTCGGGCGCAGAGACCTTTTCATACGACCTCAACTTTTCAGCAAGACCTGGTATCAGTAGGTCTGCGGGAACGTCGTAGTAAGTGGTCATGCCTTCACCCTTGCGTCCCGCCCGTCCAACAGACTGTATTTAACCGTGATGACACGGTTTTGCTAATAGTCATTGGATGTATTCTCACAACAAGCATTGAAAAATTCGAGCCATTTGGGAAATACGTGAAGAAATCACTGTCTAAGAATCCCAATATGCTTCGAACCATGATTGGTACAGGAATGACCTTGATCATCCTACTGTCTTACGCAGTCTACTCTAACACTGTCGATTCCGAGTACTACGAATATAACACCACAAATGAGCATAATTCAATGATGCTAACTCAAGAATCAGATAGTCTAGCCGAGTGGTACTTCACCACGACAGATGCGATAACTTGGGTAAATTTCACGATTGATAGCGCACCTTCGGACTCAACTCTTATAGTGGAAGCAGTAGGAACTAATTGGTCCCATTCCCCAAACTTGGGTCTAAGTGATCAAAGCTATATCTGCAATGAACCAAACTCTGATTATTCTGATATTCTCGATACTTGCGAACATAGCAGAATTCATACAATGGACTTAGTTAATGGCAGTGGAACCCTCAGAGGCAGGGTCTCTCTAGAATTGCCAATCAAAGGCAAGGGTTACCTAGAGAGCGAGAATATCGATAGTGCTCAGAAAGAAGCCGATAATCTGATTTCCAGTGAACAAAAAACAATCACATGGATAATTACGGTGGCTATTGACGGTGAAACTACTTCCAGCGAAGGATTGCTCGTAGAATCCGAGTATACTTCGCATGAACTGGTCAGCCTGGAGAAGTTCAAACTCGATCCAGTTCAAGAGACTGTATACAGCTTCTCTGCACTAGTTGGATGTTTTTTCCTTGTTCTTGTGATACCATTGATGATTTACTTCTCTGCGAGATACAGGGAGAATCTCAATGAAGGTAAAAGAGCAACATTGGAAGACTAATTCAAATCCTCAGTTGGTCCGATATTCCAATCAAAATCATTTTCGCTCCTAGTCAGGATCACTAGTCCCAATTCTACAAACTGTGCAATAGAACGGCTCACTCTCTCATTAACTGGTGAAATCATCTCATCGAATTGTTCATCCATCTCCTCTATGATTGAACGAACGCTTCTCGACCCATCCATCAATAACCATAAGGCGCTGTTCATTTCGTCCATTGGACGCCTTACGAACGTTGGCGCCCCTAAAATTGTACTAATTTTTTGTTCGATCATACTGAGATTTTTATCCAAACTGATTTCGATAATTCCAGATTCCAAAATCGCCCATTCAACTTCGCATCTTACTGGAAAAATGTCCATTCATATCACCCTTTTGAAATGTGGATCATCATGACTACCGCAGAAGAAACGCCAACAAATACTGATACTCTTACAGCTGTGATATTACGAATGATGTACTTCGACCACCAGGCCGAAACTCCAGAGAAAGACATTAGCAACAAAGAATATACAATCTCTGTAGTGAGGGGTTCTCCGGACACTACTACCTCCTCAATTTGGTAGTATTCTCGATTAATGATGTAGAAATCGCGAGCACCCTATCGTTGATATCTGTGCTTAGGAGCTCCCCTTCTTTGTCGAAAGCACTCTTGATATTCGGAATAGCTACCTGCTCTGGAATCACCCAGCCATGTATCCATCTGGCAGCTATTCTCATGTGGTTTAGGGTGTTATTACTAGATTGACCACCTAGAGTAGAAATCAATGCGAACACCTTTCCTGAAGTATGCTTCGAATATAGCCAATCAAGACTATTCTTCATCACGCCACTCATTGTTCCGTGATACTCGGGACTTGAAAGAACGAAGGCATCTGCAGAAACCGCCATTTCTTGGAAGTCTTTGACGTTCTTGTCATCCCACGAACCGCCTGCTCCCACAAGAGGCAACGGTCTTTTGCCGTGATCCCAAACTAATGTTTCTGCACCAAGATTTTCACACTCTCTAAGGACAATCTCCAGCATTCTTCCATTTGCCGAGTCTAGATCGTAAGAGCCGCATATGCCCATCACTACTATTGGCTCGCCCATGTCTTATACAAATGGCAAGCAGTATTCAATTGTACCTTTCTACGTAATTTCAGAATACTTATTCATTGGTGATTTTTCGAAAGGCTATGAGTGTGCTCATCGATACTCTGAATCTTGGGGCCTCTCAAACAAATAGCGGAGACTACTCGGCAGCCATAGAAACATATCTCGGTGCTGTAGAAATTGATGATCGTAGTGCCACTGCATGGTTCTGCCTTGGAGTATTGTACAGCAAGACAGGCTCAAAGATAGATGCAGTTGAAGCGTTCGAAAGGTCTGATGCGATTTGTCCCGATCATCCTCCGACTCTAGCCAATCTAGCATATCTTCTCGCTGAAAGCGAACCCGAACGCGCCGGTGATTTGGCCAAAAGGGCCGCCCCTCATCTCGAACACGACCAGGAGTTATCTGCTATAGCTTCAAAATCGAAACCAGAAGAAACACCCGAGCGAGTATTCATAGAATCCCAACCAATTCATCAAGATCTAGCAGATAACGATCTAGATGCAGATATTTACAATGATATTGACGAAAACGATAGGAAAGAAGAGGCCCGCTTGCTATCTTCATCTGGAGACCATTCTACTGCGGTTTCAATATGGAAGGATCTTCTAGAGCAAACCCCTGATTCTCCCGAAGTATGGCGGGGGCTCGGAGAAGCATTGCGCTCGGCGGGCTACAATGATCGTTCCGAACAATGCCTCAAGAGGGCTGACCAATTAGAATCACAGGCTTCCAGGGAGTCTATGCAAGACGCCACTACAGTTTTAGATGAAGCAGAAGTTGATGATGATGAATTTTTACTAATTGCTGCAGAAGAGACGCACCATAAACCAGAGTTCGAAGAGAGAGGGAGTCTAGACGACTCATTAGGTTGGTATAACATGGGAATTAACTTGCTAAATGAAGGTAAAAACGAGGAGGCTCTTTCTAGCTTCGAGAAGGCTATCGGGGGCTGTCCTTCTAGTGAGGTCGAGCTTAGGGTAAAAGCACAGAATGGACGGGGCAATGCATTGTATAATGCAGGCAGATACCCTGAGAGCGTCGTTGCTTATCACACTGCAATAGGTTTGGATCCACAATCCGTATCTGGTAGGACTCTATTCAACATGGGATCATCTTACGCCGCGGTAGAAATGTTCAATGATGCAATAAAGTGCTTCACTCAAGCCTTGGAGAGGGGTCTAGAAAAGTCCGAGACAGAACTCTGCGAAAAGCAGATTAGCAGATGCAGGATACTATCCAGAGAACAGGCAAAAAGACAGTCTCGAGGAATTAGGTAGAAGTTATTCTGACAACAACAGACTTACTTGTGGGGGTGTTGCTCTTGTCGGCAACGCTGTTTAGCGGTACGAGAATGTTGGCTTCCGGGAAATATGTCGCAACACTACCTCTGGGAATGTCGTACTCAATAACACGCCATCTATCCGATGTAACCTTTTTCTCATCAAATAGCGAGGTAATCGAAACCTCATCAAACTCGTTCCAACTATTTTTTTCCATGTCGCTTTTATTCATCAGAATAACTCTCCTTCCGCCGAAAATCCCTCTATATCTATCATTCTCCGTATATATTGTCGTATTGTATTGATCATGAGACCTAATAGTCATCATCAGGAATTCTCCCTCTTTCACAGATATTGATGCCAGATCGTTGGAGATGAAGTTAGCTAAGCCTGTATTTGTGGGAAAGGTCCTAGAGTCTCTCGGAGGATTAGGAAGATAGAAACCACCATTTCCTCTAATTCTTTCATTGAATGACTCAAAGCCTGGAATCACTCTTTCTATGCTATCCCTAATGGCGTCATAATCACTAGCCAATTCTTCCCACTTTATTCGTGAGAGACCTATTTGCTTCTCAATAGCCTTGGCCACTCCAGAAACAATGTTCGTTTCTGACCTTAGGTTGTTACTAGCAGGGGGGCGTGATCCAATTGATCTGTGAACTACCCCCATGGAGTTCTCTACTGTAACGAATTGCTCCTTTCCACCCGAATCGTCTCGCTCCGTCCTACCTAGGCATGGCAGGATAATTCCTGTCTTTCCGGTAACAAGATGCGAACGGTTGGGCTTAGTTGAAATCTGGACTGTCAGTGAACAATTTCTGATTGCTTTGGCAGTGGCATTAGTATCAGACATTGCCGATATGAAATTTCCCCCCATAGAAAGGAATACACTGACCTCCCGATCTAACATGCTCCTGACTGCATCTACTGAATCGCATCCCTTGGATAGCGGCTTCTTAATCCCAAACTCCCTACTCAAAGAATCCAGAAACTCCGTGTTAGGATCATGATTTATCCCCACTGTTCTATCTCCCTGTACGTTAGAATGGCCTCTGACAGGACATAGGCCCGCTCCGTCTTTTCCAATATTGCCTCCAAGTAGGAGGAGGTTGGAGATTTCTTGTATCGTTGGAACTGCGTTCTTGTGCTGTGTAAGTCCCATTGCCCAACAACAGATTGTAGCTTTAGATTTGGCAATCAAATTTCCAATCCTCACTATTTCATGTCTATCTACTCCAGATAGCTCGCAAATCTGGCTCCATGGGGTATTTCTGATCTGATTTTCATAGTCCCCATACCCATCAGTAAATTTTTTGATAAAATCCTGATTTTCGTGCGAGCCTTCCACGATCACCTTAGCGAATCCTCTGAATAGGGCCTGATCACCGTTCACTCTTACTCTTACATGTTCATCAGATATTTTAGTCCCGTAACCAAGAACTTCGAGAGGATTCTGAGGATGCTTGAACCTTATCATGCCTGTCTCGATCAACGGGTTAATCGAAACCACTGAAGATCCACTTCTCTTAGCATCCCTAAGGGCAGTCAACATTCGTGGATGGTTAGTCCCTGGGTTTTGCCCGACAACAATTATCAGATCTGACTTTTCGAAGTCATCCAGCCTAACAGTGCCCTTGCCGATGCCTATAGATTCATTCAGAGCGACTCCTGAGGATTCATGACACATATTGGAGCAATCTGGAAGATTGTTTGTCCCAAATCTCCTTGCTAGTAATTGCCACATGAAAGCCGCTTCATTACTGGTTCTTCCAGATGTGTAGAATACAGCACGATTTGGTGATAGTGGGGCCATCTCACTCGCAATTACCTCAAAGGCATCGTCCCACGATAGGGGTTCGTAGTGTTCCGAACCATCTTTCAGAATTAGAGGATGGGTCAGTCTACCCTGTGAATTGAGCCATTTGTCTGACTTTAATGATAGTTCTCTGACACTCCACTTTGACCAGAATTCAGGGTCCGCCCTTTTCTTAGTCCCCTCGTCTGCAATGGCTTTGGCTCCATTCTCACAAAACTCTGCGATTGTACGCGAACCGTCCGGATCGGGCCAGGCACACCCGGGACAATCAAAACCATGGAATTTATTGACTTTGTAGAAATTAGTCAGTGTCGCCACTAATCCCATTTTCGATAACCCATGTTTTGCAGTAGAGATTATCGCTGGCAGCCCTGCTGCAGATTTGCTCCGAGACTTCCTTTTCGGAGTGCCTTTTTCGAACGGAGTGGTAGCCTCAGGTCTCAACCTCACATTACAAAACACGTGGTTCTGCTCTTCAAATTAATGCGGTTAAGATAATGACTACTAGCCTATTCCATAAAATGTGGTAAACGAAGTTCATGTTGTAACTGGTGCGTTTGGATATTCTGGACGCTGGATTGCTCGTGAGTTACTGAATAGAGGCGTCACAGTTAGAACTCTTACCAATGCAATAGGCAGGGATGACCCATTCAATGGTCAAGTAGAAGTCAGCCCTATTGATTTTTCAGATCATAATTCTCTTGTTTCCTCTCTTTCAGATGCTGACGTTCTATACAATACATACTGGGTAAGATATAAAGATCGAAAAGGTGGTTATGCTCACGATTTGGCTGTTGAAAATACAAGGAAACTAATATCTGCAGCGGAGGATGCTGGAATAAGGAGGATTGTGCACTTCTCAGTGGCTCATCCGGACAAGGCTACTGATTGGACGTACTTCAATGGGAAAATGGATGTCGAGAGGATGATCACCGACTCATCTCTGTCTTATGCGATATTACGTCCGACGGTTTTTTTCGGTGGAAAGAGGGATGTTCTGATTAACAATATGGCATGGCTTATTCGGAGATTTCCAGTTTTTGGGGTATTTGGTCTAGGAAAATATCCCATACAACCAGTGCACATCTCTGATGTTGCTAGGATTGCCGTAGAACAGGGGGGCCTGTCTGAGAATACTATTTTGGACGTAGCAGGCCCAGAGAAATTCACGTATTACGAGTACGTAAAGCTAATTTCTCAATCTATGGGCCTAAGGAGGGCAATATTGCCTGTACCACCCGTCTTTGCATGGTTTGTCGGCCAGTTAGTAGGGATTATTGTTGATGATAGAGTCATTACGAGAGCTGAAATTCGTGGACTCATGAATGGACTGATGGCATCGGACGACATTCCACTAGGGGAAGTAAAATTCTCAGAATGGATAGAAGAAAATGGAACAAAACTTGGACTCAAGTATCAAAATGATATGAAGGAAAGGAAGTATAAATCCCCTGTTTCCGTCAAACTACTCTCCTAACACCACTGAAAAGGGTCAATCCATCATTTCTCGCGAAACTCCCCAAGGTGAGTCCGTATTCGTTTGAAATGTCAACTGCAAGGGTACTCGGTGCTCCAATTGAAATCATTATTGGGAAGCCCCCCCTAATGCACTTCTGTACCAGTTCGAATGATGCTCTTCCAGATACAAATGCGCCAAAGCCCGGATTAGGTATTAACTTCCTTTCAAGATAATATCCGATCATTTTGTCGAAAGCATTGTGCCTCCCTACATCTTCGAAAACTTGGTCAATCGTTCCATCTTCTCTAAAGCTTGCACAAGCATGTGACCCACCAGTACGAGTAAATATAGGCTGGGCTGAATCAATGGAATTGAGGCAAACAGACACCGCTTCGAGAGAAATTTTCATTTCCTCATCTAGACGAGAGTTTTCTATATTCAATAGGCCAGTTAAATCGGATCTTCCGCAGAGCCCACAAGAAGAGGTTACAGTGCTATTCCTCTTATGCTGACCTGAGTCGAATGAGGATGACTCATGCAGAACTACAGATGCCACTCCGTCTTCTATAGTAATACGGGAAACGTCTGAATTTGATCGGATTATACCTTCAGAGTACAGAAAACCTAGAATCAGAATCCTATCGTTACCTTCGGTTCTCATAGTTATGCCTAGTTCAAACGTCCTTTTTTTGGAATCAGTCACCATTATGGATAAGGGTGACTCAGATGTAACATAGTCCAATTCACGTGTAATGCCATTATGATTCAGTCTGGCAATCTTCCTAGACTCCATCCCGTCCATGCCAATACGACGGGTCGATGATTGATATGTGTGACGAGTGAACTAACCAACCGTTGAAATATGACCGATTATACAGGATTAACATGGGCATACTTGGTGGTGAAGGTTTCTCTCTACCCGTCGTATCTGAAACAGAAGTTGTTGATGTCAAACTGAACTTTACCGACAAAGCTATCCAGGCCTTGAAGAATAATATGAATGGTGATGAAGACACCCATGTACTAGTGATTAGTGCTCAATCTGGGGGATGCTCCGGATATCTTTACGACATGAAAATTATCGAACAGCCAGATGAAAAAGGATTTCAAAAGATTAAGATTGATGAGATCAATATCTTTGTTCATAACAAAGACAGTTCGATGCTCAACGGAATCCAGGTAGATTTCAAGGAGACTCTAATGGGCGGTGGATTCCAGATAGAGAACCCTAATGCTGACAGAGCCTGTGGATGCGGGCAGTCATTCGGCTGAGGTAGTTCCTTGCGCAATAGCCCCTCCACTGGAGAGTATTTTGTACGTACACAGAGCGTGACTTTGTTACAGGGAAATGACGCAATGAACGTCATTGATCGAGTTGTCTCTACAAGAATTATTGATTCTCCAAATAGCCATAGCAAAGACGTACTATTCTGTGATTACAATGGTCGTATAATTGACATTGGTTCGATCTACAAGATACAGGATAAAATACTGCTATTATCGACAGAAAAGATGGGTGGAAAAACTAGGAAAACCCTGATCGATGGAAAATCTTGGGACGAGCAATGCGAGATAATTATTGCAGATGAAGCGATAGGCAGGATATCTCTGGTATCTAATGATTTTAATTCAATAATTAACAGATTAGGTTTCGATGGAGTTGAACTAGAAAGAAATAGAATTTTGGAAATTGAAGATATGATTATTGTCAAATCCGAGTATCCAGGTGGATCTATTCTAGATGTCTTACTGCCGCTTAAACAGATAGAAGATATTATTTCAATACTTGAAGAAATGGAACTTTCTGAAATGAGTACAGACAGATGGAATTTCAGTAGATTGGCAATATGTGTCCCATCCTTGATTGACGTAGGGGGGATGCTTCCTAACGAATGTGGGATGCATAACAAGATTAGCAAAAACAAGGGATGCTATCCCGGTCAGGAAGTACACGCGAGGCTAGACAGTCGAGGTCGCACCGTCAAGAGATTATGTCTTCTTACAGGTGCTTCATCAATCGCTATTGGGAAACACAGATTATCGAGCGGCTCCACGATTGTCGTTACTTCTTCTGAATTGTCAAACGGTGTGTCTTATTCGTTCGCAACCCTACGTATCGGTGACATTGAGTCCGAATCAGTGAATTTAGATGGCGCCCGACTACAAGTAGAGGCTCTCACGTATCCTTGAGTAACACTTCGTAGTCCTCATCTGTTTCCAACCATATTGATAGAGGCATTAACGGAACAAGCCTCAATGTGCCCAAATTCCTATTGAAGAGGTAAACGTCCGGTTCGAAAACATCGACCATTTGCTTTTGAAATGCCATCCTGACTGCATCGCCCCTGCTTCTGAAGAATAGAATCTCTACGGTAATCCCTATTATTGTGGCCGTATACAAGACTAGTAAAACACTGATTGAGAATGGAACAGGATCAATCAACAACTCGCCCGTACGAATCTTTGATCCGTACATCAGTTGTCTAGATAATAGGAAAATCAGACCTACTCCAACCCACGGTCCTAACTTTTCGTCAACATATGACTCCATAGGGATGATCCTTCTATTTGTTGGATCGGCGAAGGTTAGCGCACTCTCCGTGGCTGCCCTAATTACTGATATTGCAGAAACCAAGACGATGTACACTAGGGCACTTAGTAGTAGCACATTGAAAGAACTCATCGGCGAATATGATACGATAAGATATGCAAACAAACCGAGGAAAACTGTTGTAGGCATTCTATGAATGGAAGCTAGAGCCTTTCCGAACTCTTTAGATCCGTCATCTAGTCTAGGAATTCCGATTATTTCCCATCTTGTATACTTCTGAATGATAATAGCTACGCCTGATAACGCCTTCTTTTCGATAAGAATCCACTCTACGAGCTTCAATAGTGGCATCATCGGTATACTGATGATGGCAGCGAAGATCCCAACAAGGGGCCACAATATTAGGCTAGGAAAAAGTAGGAAGTGCTGCATTCTTAGTCTGTGAAGTAGATCGGACTCTATCCTTCCTTGCCTATCGGATGAAATGTGTACCTTTCTTGCTTCTGCGTCCAACTCGCCTCTGTAGCGAGCGAGTGGCATACCGGCATCTAGCACCCTTCGCACCTTTTCGCGATAGTGCTCATGCTCCGGTTCAATGCCAACCCACCACCTCCACGCTATCGAGACTGGTAGTGCGAAAAGGACAGGCGATACAAGGATCAAAACTGCGGTAATCATAGCCTCGTAATCGTCGACCACGCAGTTGCGTATCCAATGAGCGCTATAATGGAACGGTAGACATCGTGTACATTAGCCTAAATTGCTGCATGGTAGTTGTCAGATACAGCGGACCAATTGATCACATTCCACCATGCTGCGATGTAGTCGCCCCTTCCTGGTCCGTAATTCTTGTAGTAAGCATGTTCCCATACGTCCAGACCTAGAATCGGCACACCTTCGCCCAACATGAGCGGATTATCCTGATTAGGTGTGGAGCATATGCAAAGTTCTCCTCCAGAAACACATAACCAAGCCCAACCGCTGCCGAATCTCGTCATGGCTGCATCATTGAACTGATCCTTCATCGATTCGAAGGAACCGAAAGAGTCCCGAATAGCGTTTGCAAGGTCCCCCTCGGGCGCTCCACCACCATCTGGGCTCATTGTCTTCCAGAACATTCCATGATTCCAATATCCACCTCCGTTGTTCCTAACTGCTGCGTTATCCATATGGTTAACCATCAAATCCTCGATGCCCAAAGAATCCATCTCTGTACCCTCTATTGCAGCATTCAGTTTTGCAGTGTATGCAGCATGATGCTTGGAATGATGTAGCTCCATCGTCTCTGCATCAATATGGGGCTCTAGTGAGTCATAGTCATATTCAAGTTCAGGTAATTCAAATGCCATTGTATCTAAGCATCAATTAGGGGTAGTAAATATCAACCCACCGGCAAGTTACTCACAATGTTGATGCAGGTAATGCTGCAGGTATGCACATGGCACGTATCGCTGTTACCGATGGGATGTCCAATGATGCAATTGCAATTCTTGAGAACGCCGGTCACGAGGTGGTCTTGAGGCATCATGATGCTGAAGAAATAGCTAATGGATCACTTGCAGTATTCGATGCCGTAGTAATCCGTAGCGCAACCAAACTATATGCCGAACAAATATCCGCCTCAGTAAACAAATCAGGAGGGATTCGCTTCATTGGCAGGGCAGGTGTGGGCGTAGATAATATCGACATCGATGAAGCCTCGAAAAAAGGAATTACGGTTTGTAACACTCCTGGGGCCTCCACTCGCAGTGTCGTGGAGTTGACTATTGGGCACCTTATAGCGTCCGCTAGGCACATAACAACTGCAGATAGGACTCTTAGAAACGGTATTTGGGCAAAGAAACAATTGAGGGGTTCAGAGATTGGGGGAAAAAGACTCGGACTAATTGGCTTCGGAAGAATATCTAGGGGCGTTGCTTCTATCGCATCCTCTTTCGGCATGGAAGTTCACGCCTTCGATCCCTTTGTCAATGAAGCACCTGAAGGAGTTCAATTCCATGATGATGTGGATGAAATATTCAGAACTTGTACCCACATATCTGTACATTGTAATTTGAATGAGCAAACTAGGAAAATGGTCAACTCTGAACGAATAGCATTGATGCCCGGAATAGGCGCAGATGGAGTAGACTGTGGCAACCACATAGTTAGTTGTGCAAGAGGGGGAGTAGTCGATGAAGCTGCAGCTTCATTGGCTTTAGACTCGGGCCAATTAAGGTCTCTAGCACTAGATGTATTCGAAGTAGAGCCACTAAATGATAGCGACTTGCTTCGTCATGACTCATTCCATGGGAGTCCGCACATTGCTGCATCAACCGTGGAGGCTCAGTCAAGAATTGGAACTGAGATGGCAGAACTACTGATTGAGTTCTTCGAAAATGGAAATTGCCGTTATTCTCTCAATTGACATGCTCGCAGAAGAATGATCGTTATTCTAGACTGTGCATTTGGAGCAAAGCATCGGAGAATGCACTAAGCTGTTCAGGTATCTCAACGCCCGAAATGGGTGATTTAAGAGAAAGACCGCGATCCTTCTTTTCCCTCCACACCATCGAATTGAACTCTTCCAACGATTCCGTTAGATCTCTTAGTTCGCCGAACATCTCAGAACCTGTAAACTGAGGAAGCCGGGGGAAGCCCCTGATGTCCACAGAACTAGAATCGTAAATTGTTGTACTAAGGTAATGTGTAAAGAAAGGGCATATTGGTGTAAAAGCGCTAAGAAGATCGCGTACAATACGGTGCATTGTCCATGTTGCAGAAATATCCTCGTCATAGAGTCTAGACTTTGACATCTCGAGCCAGTGACTCGGAAAAATTCCAGTACCGAAGGACTTGATGGTCTGTGCTGCAGTGTATATGTCGACATCATTCCACGCAGACTCTACCAAATTCATGGACATATCGAATTCTGATAAGATCCAGATGTCCTCTATACTCAATTCTGGAGGAGATTCCAAGTCTACTGGAACTTCAAATTGGCTCGCGAATCTGGCTACGTTGAAAATCTTAGTAAGAACTCCGTAGTACTTTGTCTCAATCTCTTCTGGATTGATTTGAAAGTCATCCCCTACCTGAGCATCACATGCCTTCCACAATCTAAAGCACTCACTTCCAATTTTGTTAGCCTTCAGAACAACTTGCTTTCCATCTGCCCCCTTGATCTTCCATGAGCCAGTCCGACCGCCGGCCCCACATTCGAGAACGCTGTCCGCATCGATTCCATTTCCCAAGGACTTCGACATCTTCCTGCCCCATGGATCCATTCCCAGCCCATCTACCCAAATAGTATCGAAACCAGGTTGATCTAGTAGAAGTGCGCTTTTCAGAAGGGTGTAGTAAAGCCAAGTCCGTACAATCTCCTTACCCTGTGGCCTTATTGATGTAGGAAATGATCTCTGGAATAATTCATCATCAGCCAAGTAACCCGAGACGTAAAGATTTGAATTTGATGAGTCCATCCATGTATCAAACACCTTCTCTTCGCCTTTCAGTGTACCGAGGGTAGATTGTAATTCCTCATATGTTCCTAAATTCTCCTTACTCTCCCTATCTATTACATGAGAGCCACCAGGTGGCGAGTGTCTCCATGGTTGTACATAGCACCCCTTGGGTGGGACTACGATATTTGCTCCATCCTCTGAGTACCAAATGGGTACTTCTGTATGGTACCATCTACGTCTGCTAATGGGCCAGTCAATGGAAATACCATCAATCCAATCATGCAAGTACTGCCTATTTCTCTCGGGTATGAATCTGCTTTCATCTGAAAGTTCCATGAGCCTATCTAGAATGTGCGTCTGACGAACATACCACTCCTTTAGGAGAATTATCTCTATCGGGTTCCCCCCCCTCTCACTTACAGGGACTTCTTGCAAACGATCTTCTGTAGATTCAAGGCTACCTGAAGATCTGAGTATTTCTATTGCGGCTTCCCTAGCTTCAATCACCTTCATCCCAGACAACGGTCCTGCTATTTCGGTCATCTCGCCATCGAGATTAATTGCTACGAATGGCTTCATTCCAAGCTCTCTGAAAATGGAAACGTCGTTCTGATCTCCAAAAGAGCAAACCATCAGTATTCCACTGCCGAAATCCATCTTTACTGATGGATGGGAAGAAATCTCGACATAAGGGTCCCTATCACCTACTTCGATAGGGAGTTTGACCCTCTTACCCAATAGGTGCTGGTACCTAACGTCATCAGGATGTACTACGACTATGCCACAAGCACAGATCATTTCAGGTCTTGTTGTTGAAATTAGGATTTCTTCGCCGTCTTCAGTAGTCCAATTCACATTACACAACTTCGCTTCCCTTTGCACTCTCTGAACCTCTGCATCTGCGATCGTGGTTCCTTCTACTGGATCGTAAATATTTGGCCTTAGGTCTTCCACAATGTCTCCATTCCTAAACAGCTCGACGAAAATTGACTGCGAAACTGCTCTGTAATCGGCTGAATCAGTAAGATATTCGTTGTCATAGTCGCAAGAAAGGCCCACTCTCTTGGCAGTGTTTCTCATAGCCTTCGTATATTCTTCTATAGTTTCAGAACAAAGATCTAGAAACTCTGCTCTTTCATATGTCCTCATCTTCCTTCCAGTCTTCTTTTCTACAGTGAATTCGATATTAATTCCATTTCTGTCCACGCCCCACGGAAACTTCACCTCTTTGCCTAGTAGCCTTTGACTCCTAGCAATTACATCGATCATACTGTACTGGGCTACTGCTCCAATATGCCAGGTTCCGCTTGGATACGGTGGAGGAGTATCAATAACGTAGATTTCTCTTCCACTGTTTTTGTTAAAACCGTATCTTGTTCGATAGACTTCTTCATCATAATGCTCGCTTTGAATTCTTTTCTCGAGGTCCACACTCCACCTCTTATCAGAAATCTTTGGCTGTCCCACTAACCCCACCAAATTATTGGCAGAGAGGCGCGTTATTGACCATTGCCGTGTAGTTGTAAAATGTACTTCAGCCAATCATCTTTGCCGAGGGGTTGAAGGTATGCCGTTTCACGTCATGGCGAGAGGGACATGTCAAAGGATGATTCTGAGAGTCCTATTGGGCGTTTTTTTACAGGTGTAAAACATAGGACTTCTAGCGTATTGCCAATAGATTTCCAGCTTATTCCGTGGTTGTCTAGAGTCCCCAATCAAATAAGAAGGAAGGTCCGAGATCACGATGGGTCAAGTTTCCTAACCATGTTCCCTGTGATGGCAGTTCTGGTTTCTCTAGTATTCACAGTATCACTATTGCCTCACTCGGGGGTTTTAGACTGCAGAGAGGGTTTCGATAATCCAAGCTATTGCAGAGAAGAACCCGCACTAAACGTAAATGGCGATTTGGAGGTATACCTTCCAACGGATTCCGATCCACTTAGTGTGAAGAATCTTATTGCACAGGTTGAGGAGGACTGGACAACCAATGTCATGGTCATTTATGTGGAGTCTTACGATTACAACGTTACATGCGTTGAATGTGGTTCAAATGGTCAGGTAAACATCCTTGAGCAGATTGACAATGTTGAGCGAGCGATAAACTATGCTATGAACGACAAGGGCGAAGAAGACGATGTGATATACGTTCTCTCTATTTCTACAGTAATCAAGGAAGTGAACTCTAGCGGTGGACGAGTAGTCAAGGCATTCTTCTCAGGCCTAGCAGAAGCAACGGGAAATCAACAGCTATCAGATGAGATCAATGAGACGATTGATTCGCAAAGTGATCTGATTGGAAATTACGCAATACCAGAAGAACAACAGAGGGTGAATCAAATACTTCAGGAGATGCCTCAGAATGCACTTGATAAGCTGGTAAGGAATATCGGAACAGGTAATGAAATCAAGACATCATATGGATGGAGTCGAGCAGTAATTATCATTGGTATTTCTGACGATACAGGAAACAAGACTGTCGGAGATATTGTGACTGAGACACAGGGCACAATTGATCAAATTGCTCTCGACAATAATTGGGGCACACCTGGTTCAGAAGGATGCGGGCCCAACCATGGTACACTCTGCCTGAGGATGACTCTGACGGGACCGGCACCACTCACAAACGCAGTAACTGAAGAGTCATTCAAATTATTCTGGCAGGTATTTCCCGTAGGTGTCGTAATTGTTGCTGCGATGTTATTCCTATTCCATTGCGACTTATTACAGACTGGGCGAATCCGATTTGTCCAAGGTGTGAAGGTAGTCATAATATCGGGATTGCCTACATTATGCGCTGTCTGGGTAACCCTAGGGCTAATCGGTATAACGGACTATGAAGTAACAATGACTGTCATACTTGTAGGCCCAATCGTGCTCTCATTGGGAGTCTCCTACGGCCTACATATTACGAATAGATATGCCGAATCTAAAGGAACTCCACAAGAGAAGATGTCTGCCGCACTACAATCTACAGGACGTGCGGTATTTCTTTCTGCTATGACCACTATTATCGGTTTCATCTCTCTTACATTCGCTCCAATGAAACCTATTCAGACTGTTGGCTGGGCATTAGCTGCTGGAATAGTAGTGGTGTATATTCTAACCATGATAATGGTGCCTAACCTTACAATACTTCTAGATCTGAAAAAGCCTTCACACCCGCCTCCAAAGGTTTTCGTTGCTACTGTAAACATGCCAGTCAAGTGGTCTCGAATCACACTTGCTCTATTCATCGCATTGATGGTTCTCTCGGCCGGTTATAACAGGCAAAATGTAGAGGAGAATATAGATCTGCTAGAAATGGCCCCTAGTGAAGTTGAAGCGGTACAGAAGATGGGCGTATACTCCGATGAGTTTGAAGCCGGTCAACCCGGATTCTTACTTGTCGATGCTAATATCAAGGCTGAGCCGGAGATAGGTCTAGGATCTATAACAGCTGAACATCCGTATGCCAATCTTGAGGGTATAGAAAACCTCGAATCCAGATGTAATGACGTGGAGAATGCTACTGCCGTTTCTATTGTATTTCTGATGAAGGCAATCGCTGTAGGAGTCAATGTTTCAGGTAGCCCTATTAACGACATAATAGAAGATACGCCTCTCCCTGAACCGATCAAGGAGATTGCTGAACTAATATTCGATAGGGATCAATCTGGAAACGTTTCCTTCTGGACTATTTTAGACACACTGGATGCCCAGGAGGATGATGGGGGGAGGCAGGCTCAGAATTTCCTACTATACGTATTTTACAATAGTATGACCGAAGAGATGAGAGAGTTGTTCATTTCTCCAGATTACCAGCGTTCATTGATTTACATCGATATGCCTTTCATGGATGTAAAGAGTACTGCAGTAACTACTGAGCAGATAAACAACTGGGCTAAGGCCGCGGGAGACTCTGAAAATCCGATCAACGTATTGGGAGACTCGCTTATCGGCGTTGCCTCAATTACGATTGAAGTTAACAACTTGATTGTAGACTCACAATGGACCTCACTAGCTTTTGCTCTTGGATTCACGATACTAACACTTGCATTAGTGTTCAGAGATATACGATATGCATTCCTCACTACAATTCCTGTGGGTTTTACTGTAGCTATGCAGTGGTTGGTGATGGATGCTTGGGGTCTATCATTATCCCTAGTTACAGTAATGATTGGGTCAATACTTGTAGGGGTGGGTATAGACTTCTCAATACATATTGCAAATAGGGTCAAGGAAATGGGTGGAAACTTGGATGGAATACGTACTGCATGCTCAAGCACGGGCATGAGTCTGTTCGAGGCCACGACCGTTACTGCCATGGGAATGACATGCGCATTTGGAATAGATATTCCAGCAATCGGACCATTCGTCACAGTGATAATTGTCCTTCTCATTGTGGCTGCTCTCTCTGCACTGCTTCTACTGCCTGCAATTTACTCGTTCATGGTTACTTCGAATTTGGGCCTCACAGGGGGGATGACTGCAATGGTGAAGACTGCGGGTCTAAACATGCAATCGCAAAACAGCACAGTAGACGCATTAGAATCTAAGATATCATACACTCAAACAGACGATGCATGGTGAATCAAATTTATTGCTATGTTGTGACTAGGGCATCCATGGTAAACTATTGGCTGATGAAGAGCGAACCGCACGTATATCCATGGGAACAGTTAGTTTCCGATGGCTCAACACATTGGGACGGAGTTAGGAATTACCAGGCGAGGAACATTATGCGCGACGAAATGTTCGTTGGGGACATGGTTCTATTCTATCACTCAAATTGCAAGCCCCCACATGTTGCCGGCGTAGCGAAAGTATGCAGGGAGTCATATCCTGACCACACAGCCCAAGATCCAGATTCAAAATACTATGATTCCAAAGCTAGTGCTGACAATCCTAGATGGGTAATGGTCGACATTGAACCAGTGATCTCAATGACTTCAGTAGGTCTACCTGAACTGAGATCCAATGGTGATCTCGAAGGAATGCCCCTATTGCAGAGGGGTCAGAGACTTTCGGTTCAGCCAGTAAATAGAAAGCATTTCGAAATAGTATGCAAAATGGGCGGACTCAACGGAATACCCGAGTAGTGGGCGTGTCCTCGGTGGACGCTCGTCATCAGTGAGAGTGCAGCACCAGCCTTCTCCGTCCCGAAGTCCCAAGGCATCCAGCATCCCCGGTCGGGCTGCTCGCT
>MDSW01018762.1_pt1 | contig 28808 bp, 29 predicted proteins | sample 811171 | NCBI WGS metagenome assembly MDSW01 (sample SAMN05326641, study PRJNA326480) | marine metagenome | isolation source: seawater | place: Atlantic Ocean: North West | collected 2012 | reverse complement strand
CCATTAAAAGGTTTTAAAGGTAAGATTTTAAAAATTTTCAAGAATAAATTAAAGTTAGAATTACCAAGTTTAGGGGTTTTAGTTTCAATGCATATAGCAGAAGCTTAACCTATTTTTTTTATTTTTTTTATTTGTCATTATGTGACAGATACGGCGGAGCCGTTGATAAAAGTGATGATTACAGTTTTTTATTTTTATTAGATTAAGATGTTAGGTGAATTAATTACTTCAAAAACTCGTTTAAGGTTAATGTTAAAGTTTTTCATATCTCAGGCTAATAGAGGATATTTAAACGGATTAGCTACAGAGATGAATGAATCTACGAATGCTATTCGAAAAGAATTAAATCATTTGCATGGAGCAGGATACTTGGAAAAGATAAAAATTGATAATAAAGTTGAATATAAAGCAAATATTAATCATCCATTATTTGATGTATTAAGAAAAGTGGTCCTAAAACATTTAGGTCTTGAGGATATTGTCGAGACAGTTTTAGATCGAATGGGTGATGTTAAACAAATAATTTTAGTTGGTGATTATGCAAAAGGAAATGATACAGGAAAAATCGAAGTCTTTTTAATTGGACAAAAACTTAATATGGACTATATAACTCAGCTTGAAGAAAAAATTGAAAAACTGATTAAAAGACGTGTGAATTTTTATTTAGCATCCAAGTTTAATTTTAACCAGGACCACATAATTTTATTTAATACCAGTGAAAATTGATTTCTTTAAAAAGTGAGGAAAGACCTTGGGGTCGATTTTTTATTATAGATGAGCAATCAACTTATAAATTAAAAAGAATAGAGGTTGATCCAGGAAAGAGACTTTCCTATCAATATCATAAAAAGAGATCTGAGGTATGGATTATAATCAAAGGAAAAGGAACAATTACTTTAAATGATAAAGTAAAGGAAAATTCAAAAGGAGAAACAATATTGATTCCTCAAGGAATGAAACATAGAATTGAAAATAACACAAAAGATAAAGTTGTTTTTATTGAAATTCAAACTGGAAGTTATTTTGGTGAAGATGATATTGTTAGATTAGAGGATGATTACGGCAGAATATAAATGAAACAAAAGATAATCATAGTTTCTGGTTATTTTAATCCTATTCATAAGGGACATATAGAGTATTTCCATTTAGCTAAATCCAAAGGAGATCTTCTCTTTGTTATCGTTAATAATGATATTCAGAGAAAATTAAAAGGATCTAAAAAGTTTATGTTAGAAAAAGAAAGACTTATTATAGTCAATGAGCTTTCAGTTACAGATAAAGCTTTGTTATCTATAGATAAAGATTTAACTGTTTGTAGAAGTTTGGAAAAAATTTATAATGATTATTCCAGCGAAGGGGAACTTTTTTTTGCAAATGGGGGAGATCAGGATAATAATAATATTCCTGAATTTCAAATATGTAAAAAATTGGGAATTGGACTTATAGATGGTATGGGGGAAAAAATACAATCCTCTTCTTGGCTATTAAATGATAGAAATGAAAATAAATAATATTTGTTGTATAGGGGCTGGATATGTTGGAGGACCTACCATGGCTGTGATTGCTTTAAAATGCCCTAAAATCAAAGTAACAGTTGTTGATGCTAATCCTGATAAAATAAATGCATGGAATGGTTCTTTAGAAACACTTCCAGTATATGAACCAGGATTAAAAGAAGTTGTCAAAGAAGCTAGGGGTAGAAATTTATTTTTTTCAACAGATATTAAAAGTGCGATTAATTTATCTCAAATGATATTTATGGCTGTTAATACTCCAACAAAGACTGAGGGTGAAGGAGCTGGAATGGCAGCAGATTTGAGATATATTGAAGCTTGCGCAAAAGATATAGCTAAATATTCTAAATCAGATAAAATAGTTGTTGAGAAATCAACACTTCCAGTTCGTACTGCAGAAAAAATAAAAGAGATATTAAATAATGAAGGTAGTGGTATAAATTTTGAAATACTTTCTAATCCTGAATTTTTAGCAGAAGGAACTGCAATTAAGGATTTATTTAAATCTGACAGGGTTCTAATAGGTGGAGAATCAACAGAGTCTGGTAAGGAAGCCATTAAGTCTTTGGTTAAAATTTATAGTAAATGGATACCAAAAGATAAAATATTAACAACTAATGTCTGGTCTTCTGAACTTTCAAAATTAGCTTCAAATGCTATGCTTGCACAAAGAATATCGTCAATTAATAGTCTTTCAGCTTTATGTGAAAAAACAGGTGCAGATATTGAAGAGCTTTCAAAAGCTATTGGCATGGATCATCGAATTGGACCATATTTTTTAAAAGCTTCAGTGGGTTTTGGAGGTAGTTGCTTTAAAAAAGATATTTTAAATTTAGTTTATTTATGTAAGCATTATGGACTTGATGAAGTAGCAGAATATTGGCATCAAGTTGTTAAAATAAATACCTACCAAAGAAATAGATTTGCAAAAAAAATTATTGACGGCTTAGGTGGAAACCTAAAAGGAAAAAAGATACTAATTCTAGGATGGGCTTTTAAAGCAAACACAAATGATAGTAGAGAATCTGCCTCAATATATGTTTGTGAACAACTTTATTTAAAAGCTGCAGATATTGAAATTTATGATCCAATGGTCTCAGAAAAGAGTATTAAAAATGATATTAAAGATTATTGGAATATTGATAGAAAAAACAATTTTATTGAAAAAAGGATTAAAATTTTAAAATCTATTAATGAAATATCAAAAGATTACAAAGCTGTAGCAGTTTTAACAGAATGGAAAGAATTTCTAGACACTAAATTATTAAATAATCTTAAAAAGTGTAATCCTATATTATTTGATGGAAGAAATATCTTTAAAAAGAATGATTTTTTAAAACTATTTTCTTTAGGAAAATAAAATTCAAATTTTGATTACATATTCTAATCATATAGTTGATTGCATAATTGTTGGATCAGGAATTATTGGTTTGTCTACGGCATTTGAATATATTAAGTCTTTTCCAAAACACAAATTACTTATTTTAGAAAAAGAATCGGAAATTTTCGCTCATCAAAGTGGCAGAAATAGTGGAGTTATTCATTCAGGAATATATTATAAGCCAAATTCTTTAAAAGCAAAAAATTGTATTGAGGGTTATAGTTTACTACTTGATTTTGTGAAAAAACATAAAATACCATTTAAAATCACAGGTAAACTTATAATTGCTTATAAAAAGAATCAGATAAAGGATTTAAATAAATTATATAATTACGGTATCTCTAACGGTTTAAAAAAAATTAAGATTTTAAATTCAAAAGAATCTTTAAAAATTGAACCACATTGTAAAAAAGTAATGAAAGCACTTTATGTTCCTCAATCAGGAATTATAGATTATAAATCATTAGGATCTAAAATATTAAAAATAATAACTAGTAAAGGAGTACAATTAAGTTTAAATACTTTTGTAAAAAAAATTAAAACAAATCAAAATGAAGTTTCTGTTTTTACAAATAAAAAAATTTTTAAATCAAAAAAAGTTGTTGTATGTACAGGGGTTTTTTCAGATAAATTTTTATCTCCATCTCTAAAAAAAAAATTTAGAGTTTTTCCTTTTAAAGGCGAGTATTATAATTTGAAACCATCAGTTACAAAATATGTAAAAGGATTGATATATCCTGTTCCGGATTTAAATTTTCCTTTTCTTGGTGTTCATCTAACTAAAACAATAGATAATAAAGTTGAGGCAGGACCTAATGCTGTTTTGGCATTTTCAAGAGAGGGTTACAATAAAATGAGTTTTAATTTGAAGGATTTCTCCAAAATAATATTTTGGAAGGGATTTTGGAAATTTTTTAAAAAAGTTTGGAGATATGGATTTTATGAGTATTATCGTTCATTTTCAAAAACAGAATTCACTCGTTCATTACAAAATTTGATCCCTGAAATTAAAAAAGATGACATAGTTATTGGTAAATCAGGTATTAGAGCTCAAGTTTTAGCATATGATGGAAAGTTAATTGATGATTTTTTAATTAATAAAAATGATAAAATTTTTAATGTTATAAATGCACCTTCACCAGCTGCAACTTCTTGTTTTGCTATTGCAAAAAATATTGTAAAAAAAATAAAAAAAGGAGATAATTAAACTTTATAAGTTCATTAAAAATTAATTAACATGATAATTAAAGAAAAAAAAATTGCAATTATTGGCTTAGGTTATGTTGGATTACCATTAGCCATTGAATTTGGAAAAAAATATGATGTAATAGGGTTTGATATAAATAAAGAAAGAATAAAAGACCTATTAAAAGGTAAAGACAAAACAAATGAAGCAAATCTTAAGGAAATGTCTTATGTTACAAATCATAAGAAAAATGAAAAAGATAAAGGGCTAACTTTTACATCTAATGATAAAGATTTAATTGATTGTAATATTTATATAGTTACAGTTCCAACTCCAATAAATCAATTTAAATCACCAAACCTTACACCATTATTAAAAGCCTCTAAAATGATAGGAAAAATGCTTAAGAAAGGAGATATTGTGATTTATGAATCGACTGTTTATCCTGGATGTACAGAAGATGATTGTGTTCCTGTTTTGGAAAAATACTCAGGTCTTAAGTTTAATTTAGATTTTTATTGTGGTTATTCTCCAGAACGAATTAATCCTGGTGATAAAATTAATACTTTAACGAAAATAATTAAAGTTACTTCTGGTTCAACTAATCAAGTTGCAGATTTTATAGATGTACTATATTCAAGTATAATTGATGCAGGAACTCATAAAGCACCAAGTATAAAAGTTGCAGAGGCATCTAAAGCTATTGAAAATGCTCAAAGAGATGTTAATATTTCATTTATAAATGAATTAACCTTAATTTTTGATTTATTAGGGATTGATACAAATGATGTTATTGATGCGGCTAGTACAAAATGGAACTTTTTAAAGTTTAAACCTGGACTTGTAGGAGGCCATTGTATTGGAGTTGACCCATATTATTTAGTTCACAAAGCTGAAAGCTTAGGATATAATCCTGAGGTAATTTTGTCTGGAAGAAGAGTAAATGATTATATGGGGATGTTTATTGCGAATAAATTAATTAAACTCATGATTAAAAGAGGGATTACCTTGAAAGGAGCAAAGGTTCTTTTATTAGGAATAACATTTAAAGAGAATTGTCCAGATTATAGAAATTCAAAGGTTATAGACATTTATAGTGAATTAAATCGATTTGGTTTAAATGTTCAAGTTTATGATCCTCTTGCTAATAAAAAAGAATTGTTTAATGAATATTCTATTAAGCTTAATTACAGTCTACAAAAATATGAAGCAATTATTTTGGCAGTTGCTCACAAAGAATTTCTTTCATTAGATTATAAATCATTAAAAAATAATAGTAAATCAATAATATTTGATATAAAAGCCTTTTTAAATAGAGAAATTGTTGATTTAAGGTTATAAAAACTTATCAATTATGTTGTGCATTATCCAGTCTAGAATGAATTCTAAAAGATTCCCTAATAAAGCACTTACAAGTATTTGTGGTATTCCATTACTTCAAAGGGTAATAAATAGGATATCATTTTCAGATAGGGTTTCAAGTATTGTTGTTGCAACCTCTGATAAAAAAAGTGATAATCCCATTGCATTATTTTGCGAAAATAACAAAGTTAAATGTTTTAGAGGAAGTCTTAATAATGTTACTAATAGGTTCAAGGAATTATTAATAAGTCAAAAAGCTGATGCTTTTATTAGAATAAATGGAGATAGCCCTCTTATTGATTATGAAATAATAAATATTGCTATTGATTATTTTAAAATTGAATCTTGTGATATAGTAACAAATATTTTTCCTAGATCTTTTCCAAAAGGACAATCGGTTGAAGTACTTAAATCAGAAACTTTTATTAAAGTTTGTGAGATGGATCTTAATTCTGATCAAAAGGAACACATAACAAAAATATATTATGATTTTCCTGAAAAATTTAAAATTTTCAGTTTTACTAGTGGAGGTAAATATAGTAATATAAACATGTGTGTTGATAATTTATTTGATAAACAGAAAATAGAATCAATAATAAATAAACTGAAAGATGACAATGTAGGTTGGAAAAAATTATGTCAATTTTATTAAAGAAAATGAAAAATGAATTAAATGCAGCGATTATAGGTTTAGGTGTTGGAGAAAGACATATTAGTGCTTATGAATTAGATAAACGTTGTAAAGTTACTAAGCTATGTGATTTCAATGAAGAAAAACTTTTTCAAATTGGAAAAAAATATCCAAAATATAAGTTAACAACTAATCCAAATGAAGTGTTAGATGATCCTGAAGTTGATATAGTTTCAGTAGCTTCATATGATAATTATCATGCAGAACAGGTAATTAAGGCAGTAAAATCAGGCAAGCACGTTTTTGTTGAAAAACCTTTATGCCTTTATTATGAAGAACTAGTTTCAATTGTTGAAGCTCTTTCAAACAACCCAAAAGTTAAATTATCATCAAATTTTGTTTTGAGAAAATCACCTCAATTTATTTCTGTAAAACAAGAAATTGATTCCAAGAAATTTGGCACTCTATATTATTTAGAGGCTGATTATAATTATGGAAGATTACATAAGCTTACAAATGGATGGAGAGGAGAAATCCCTTTTTATTCTGTATGTCACGGTGGGGCGATTCACATGGTAGATCTTATTAAATGGTTATCTGGTAAAACAATAAAAAAAGTAATGGCGATAGGTAATAAAATCACAACAAAAAATACAATTTTTCGTTATCCTGACATGGTAACTTCTTTATTAAAATTCAATGATGATTTAATTGCTAAAGTAACTGCAAATTTTGGAAGTGTTTGCCCTCACCATCATCAGTTATCAGTTTATGGAACAAAAGCAACTTTTATTCACAATTATCAAGGAGGAGCTTATTATAAATCACGTGATTCTGATGTAAATGAAGATAAACTTAACTTACAATTTCAAAACTTAAAAAAAATTGAGGTTCAAAAAAGTTTTATTTCTAGTATTCTAGATGGTACTAAACCTGAAGTTACATCTCAAGAAGTATTAGATGTAATGGCTATTTCACTTGCAATTGAAAAATCTTTAAATTCAAATAATTGGGAATCAGTTAAATATATTAAACCATTTAAAATAAATAATTCATGAAATTACCATTTGGAGCACCAATAATAGGAAAAGAAGAGAGGGATGCAGTAGCAAAAGTATTGGAAGGCCCTATATTAGTTCATGGGCCAAAAGCAAAGCAATTTGAAAATTCTTTTAAAGAGTTTACAAAAGCTCCATACGCTATAAGCGTTTCATCCTGTACAGCAGGAATGCATTTAATATATTTTACATTAGGTTTAGGCCCAGGAGATGAAGTCATTGTACCTGCACAAACTCATATTGCTACTGCTCATGCTGTTGAACTTACAGGTGCAAAGCCTGTTTTTGTAGACGCTGAAGCTGTTACAGGAAATATAGATATTGATAAAATAGAATCAGCTATTACAGAAAACACAAAGGCTATATCTGTAGTACATTATTTAGGTGTACCAGTTGATATGATTTTAGTAAAAAAAATCGCTCAAAAACATAAAATATTTTTATTAGAGGATTGTGCGCTTGCACCAGGAGCATATATAGATGATTTACATGTTGGATTACATGGAGACGCAGGTGTTTTTTCGTTTTATCCAGTAAAACACCTTACTACAGCTGAAGGTGGCATGATTATTCTTAAAAACTCTAAGCTTGCAGAAAAACTTAGAATTAAGAAAGCATTTGGTGTAGATCGAAATTTTGGTGAAAGAAAGATTCCAGGGATATATGAAACAGTTACTTTAGGGTTTAATTATCGAATGAGTGAAATTCATGCAGCTATTGGAATTGAACAGATGATCAAACTTCCTTTTTTTCTCAAAAAAAGAAGGGAAAATTTTAAATTAATGGAAAGGCTTTTTCAAAGAGAAAAAAAATTTAAAATAATTCCACAACCATATAATAAAAGAAAAATAAGTTCTTATTATTGCTTGTCTTTGATTTTGAATGACGATTTAGCCAAAAAAAGATCAGAAATAATGAATAAATTGACATCCATAGGAATAGGATCAAGTATATATTATCCTCAACCAGTTCCAAGAATGAAGTATTATAAAGATAAATATGGCTATAATAATTCTAAGTTTTTAAATGCTGAACGAATTAGTGATAATTCAATTGCTTTACCAGTGGGTCCACACCTAAATAGTGAAAATATAAAAACTATTGCAAAATCATTGATTAATATTCTAAATACTATTTAATATGAAAAATATGACCTTAAAAGGACGCCGAATACTTATTATTGGAGGGGCTGGGTTTATTGGACACAACCTTGCTTTAAATTTAATAAATTTAAATGCAAAAGTTTCAATTATTGATGGTTTAGAAGTTAATAATATTACTTCAGTTTTAGGAAATTCAGATAATTTACCATATCCTAACTTAGCATATAAAGTGCTAAATGAAAGAATAGACTTAATTAGAAAAATGGGGATTAATTTTTATGTTCAAGATGCTCGTAATTATCACGCTTTATCAAATTTAATTACAAAAATTAATCCACAAGTTATTATACATTTGGCGGCAGTATCTCATGCTAATCGATCAAATAAAGACCCATATTCTACTTTTGATCATAGCCTACGTACACTTGAAAATGCATTAGACAATGCAAAAAACAAAATAGAGCATTTCATTTATTTATCTTCAAGCATGGTATATGGTAATTTTAAATCAGCAAAGGTTGATGAAACTGCTGTATGTGAACCTTTAGGAATTTATGGAGCTTTAAAGTTCTCGGGAGAAAAGATGGTTATTGCATATAATCAAGTATTTGATTTACCATATACGATAATTAGACCTTCCGCACTTTATGGAGAAAGGTGTATAAGTAGAAGAGTTGGTCAAATTTTTATCGAAAATGCACTTTTTGAGAAAGATATCAGTATTAGTGGTGATGGATCTGAAAGTTTGGATTTTACCTATATTCAGGATCTTGTTGATGGAATAGTTAAAGTAATCAAAATGGAAAAATCAAAAAATCAGATATTAAATCTTACTTATGGTTCAGCAAGAACTATTTCAGATATGGTAGAGATTTTAAAAGAGTATTTTCCAAAAATAAAAGTTAAAAAAATAAAGAAAGATAAATTAATGCCTAAAAGAGGAACATTATCAGTTGATAAAGCAAAAGAGCTAATTGATTATAAACCTAGTTGGCCACTTGACAGAGGATATCCAAAATATATTGAGTGGTATATTGATCTTTTCAATAAACATTCTGAACTTAAAAATTAGAATATAATTGGTAAAAAAGATTATAAACAAAGACACCTGGCTCACAAATACGTTGGGATTTAACGCCTATAATGCAACTGGAAATTTATTGCTTTTAAATAAAAATAAAATCTTGCCTTATAGATTTATAGATGCAAAAACAGACTTAACTGCTTTTGATGAAATAGAAAATCTTCAGAAGATTGGATTTAGGTTGATTGACACAAATGTGCAATTTAAAACATCTTATATTTCTTTATCTAAATCATATAATGGTTGTCGTTTTGCAGTTCCTTCTGATAAAGAAGTTATTAAAAAAATTGCAGCTGAAAGTTTTATATTTAGTCGTTTTCATCTTGATAAGAGAATTTCTATTGATAAGGCAAATAAGATTAAATCTGAATGGGCTGGAAATTTTTTTAAAGGCAATAGAGGTGAATGGATGATTGTATTTGAAAATAAAGAAAAAATTTTAGGATTTCTTTTACTTTTAAAAAAACCCGAAAATACAATTGTTATTGATTTAATTGGTGTTAAAAAAGAAAGTCAAGGCAAAGGAATTGGAAAAGCTATGATAAGTTTTGCTTTTTCTAATTGTATTTCAGATCAAAAATCATTTATAATTGCAGGAACTCAATTATCAAATTATAAATCTTTAAAGTTTTATTCCAAATTAGGGTTTATAATTTCTTCTGCTAATTATGTTTTTCATTATCATAATAAATAATTCATGAAGATAAAAAGGTATAATATTGATGAAAAATTTTTTATAATTGCTGAAATAGGAAATAATCATGAAGGAAGTTTTGTTCTGGCAAAAAAATTAATAAAGTTGGCATCTGAATCTGGTGCAGATGCTGTTAAATTTCAAACTTTTGTTCCTGAATATTATGTTTCAAATCAGGAAAAAGAAAGACTTAAAAAACTTCGATCTTTCCAGTTTTCTTATGACCAATTCGCTAAGTTAGCAGAATATGCAAACAAAATTGGTATAATTTTTTTCTCAACTCCTTTCGATATTGATAGTGCTTTATTTTTAAATGAAATTCAACCATTATTTAAGATAGCATCTGGAGATAACAATTTTTTCCCATTGATAGATTTAGTTGCTAGTTTTGGAAAACCAATTATTATTTCAACAGGACTTGCAAATCTGGATTTAATAGATGAATTAAATAAAAGGGTTTTTAACGTTTGGAAATCTAAAAACATTCATTCAGACCTTGCTTTTCTCCATTGTGTTTCCAGTTATCCAACTCCTTTTGATCAGGCTAACTTAGGCGTTATTAAAGATTTAAAACAACGATATCCAAATGCAACTATAGGTTATTCTGATCATACTTTGGGATCTGAGGCTGCAGTTTATGCTGCTACTCTGGGTGCTAGAATAATTGAAAAACATTTTACAATTGATAAGAATTATTCTGATTTTCGAGATCATCAAATCTCATCAGATCCAAAAGAATTTAAAGAAATAGTTAATAAAATTAGAAGAATGGAGTTGTTGATGGGTAATGGAATTAAAAAAACTGAAAAATGTGAAGAAAAGATTAGTGGATTTGTCAGAAGATCTATTGCCGCTAAAACTAAATTGTCAATTGGATCAAAACTTACTATTGATAATATAACTTGGGTAAGACCTGCTAGTGGGATTGCTCCTGGAAATGAACATCTTGTTTTAGGAAAAAAGTTAATTAATTCAATGGAAGTGGGTCAAATTATTAAACTAAGTGATATTGAAAAGGTATGAAATTAACAATTTTAACAACCCAGACTTTGCACCATACTTATTTTGTAAAGGAAATGTCAAAGAAATGTAAAAATATTAATGTTATATATGAAACAAATAATGATTTAAATATACCTTATAATACTCATCATCCTTATGAAGAAGATCGAGAGGATTTTGAATCTTCTCGATGGTTTAATGGAAATAAACCTATTCTTGAAGATTTTTCAGAGGCAACTAATGTTAAAAGTATAAATTCTTCTTTAGCATTATCATTAATAAAAAAAAATAATCCAGATTTGGTGATTGTTTTTGGAACAGGTTTGATTAGAGAAGAATTATTGAGTTTTTGCGGAAAAAGAATATTTAATCTTCATGGCGGGAACCCAGAAGAATATAGAGGACTTGATTCACATTTGTGGTCAATTTACAATAATAATTTTTCAGGACTTATAACTACAATTCATAGGGTGGAAAAAGATTTTGATACTGGAGATATAGTTTTACAAAAAGAAATTCCCTTATGGTCAGGAATGAAAATTCATGAGCTACGCTCTTCAAATACTGAATCATGTATTGAAATATCTCATTCAATGATAGAAATTCACTTAAATAAAGGCAAAGTACCCAGCAGAAAACAATCTAGGACTGGAAAATACTTTTCTGCTATGCCAACAGATTTAAAATCTGTAGTCAAAAGAAAATTTAATAGTTATATAAATAAAAGATTTTTATAGTGAGATTTAATGAAAATCTTCCTTTAATTCTTAAGAATTGGTTATCTAAAGATAATTTAGCAATATTTCTTTTTCATGGTGTAATTAAAAAACAGAAAGATCCTGTAAGAAATTATACTGGAAAACATATTGAGGTTGATTTATTTACTTCGTGTTTAAAATCTCTAAAAAAAGTAGGCTATCCTATTTCAATGGAAGAAGTTTTGTATATTTCTGAAAATAATTTGTCTTATCCACCTAATTCTTTTGCAATTACTTTTGACGATGGTTTTGAAAATAATATTAGCGTTGCAGCTCCTATATTAATTGATTTAAAAATACCTGCAACTATATATATTACGTCTAAATTTGTAGATGAAAATGAAATGTCATGGATTGATAAAATAGAATATGTAGTTCAGGAGGCTGAACCTTGCAAACTTTCTTTTGATTGGGCTGTTAATGATTTTATAATAAATGATAAGGAAAGTAAAATTAATTTTATAAAAGAAGTGCGATCATATGTAAAGAATACTTCCAGTTGTAATCCAAATCTTTTTGCAGATAAAATTTGTTCTAGATTCAATAGATCTGGAAAAATAATCTCAAATGATCAGTTAGATCTAAAAATGACATGGGACGATGTAATTAATGCAAATCAAAATGAATATTTAACTATAGGTGGACATAGCCATACTCATCCAATTTTAAGTTTTTTAAGTTCAAGTGAACTTGATTATGAACTGGACACTAGTTTAAATATGTTATCTGAAAAAGCAGGGATTATCCCAAGACATTATTCTTACCCAGAAGGATTAGAGCATTGTTTTTCTAATGATGTAATAAAACAACTTAAAATTAGAGGAGTTAAATGTTGCCCAACTGCTATCGAGGGAATAAATAACAAAAACACAAATCTTTTTAGATTAAAAAGAATAATGGTTAATGCATTATGAATAAATGTTTATTATAAACTGAATATATGTGTGGGATTGCAGGTTACATAGGAAAGAAAATTTTACCGGAAGTCAATATCAATAATTGTATTTCAAGCATGTCGCTTAGAGGTCCAGATGCAAATTCTTACAGACGTTTTAATTATGGTGAAACTAATTACTGTTTATTACATTCAAGATTAAGCATTATTGATCTCGATCAAAGATCAAATCAACCTTTTTCATTTGAAAATTTTCATATAATTTTCAATGGTGAAATATATAATTACATTGAGCTTAGAAAGGAACTAATTAAGTTTGGTTATCATTTTCAAACCAATAGCGATACTGAAGTATTAATTAAAGCTTTTCATTTTTGGGGTAAAGAAATGTTTGAACGTTTAGAGGGCATGTGGGCTTTTGCAATTTATAATGAAAAAACAGGAGATTTAATTATTTCTAGAGATAGGTTTGCAGAAAAACCTCTGTTTTTTTTCGAAAGTAATGATGGAATTTATTTTGGATCAGAAGTAAAAAATATTTTTACTTTATTAGATAAAAAGTTAGAGATTAATTATAATCATATTAATCGATATCTTGTTAATGGATATAAGTCATTATATAAAAATAAAGAAACTTTTTATAAGGGTTTGCAAGAAGTAAATTTCTCTTCTTATATAACGATTAGTCCTAATTTATCAAAAAAAGAAGTTACTTATTGGAAACTTAGATCTAATATAAATTCTAGATTAAGTTTTTCTGATGCTGTTGAAAAGACAAGATCTCTTTTAATAAATTCTGTTAAATTAAGACTTAGAGCTGATGTTCCATTTGCATTTTGTCTTAGTGGAGGAATTGATTCTGCTTCATTAGTTTCAATTGCATCTAAAGAACTTAATCATAATGTTTCAACTTTCTCTATAATTGATAAGGATGAACGATACAATGAACTGGATAATATTAAAGAGACAATAAAGGACTTAGGTTGTGAAAACACTCAAATTCATTTGAAACCTGATAAATCAATGAAAGAAAAACTTAAAAAATTAATTTCTTACCGAAATTTTCCAGTAGCTACCATTAGTTATTTAATCCATTCATGTCTTTCCGAAAAAATTTCAGAGAAAGGTTATAAAGTTGCTATTTCAGGAACAGCTGCTGATGAATTATTTACTGGTTACTATGATCACTTTAATCTTCATTTATCAAGTTTGTATAATAAATCAATTTATCATGAAAAGTTATCGGATTGGAATAAATATATAAAGCCTGTAGTTCGAAATCCTTATTTAAAGGATCCAGAATTATACATTAAAAATAAAAATTGTCGTGAACATATTTTTTTAAAAAATATTGAATTTGAAAAATTACTTAAAAATAATTTTCATGAAGATTTTAAGGAAGAACTATATTCTAAAAATCTTTTACATAATCGAATGATGAATGAACTTTTTCATGAAGGAACTAGGGTAATTTTAAATGAAGACGATTTAAATTCAATGATGAATTCTATTGAAAACAGAAGCCCTTTTTTAGACAGACATCTTGCTGAATTTGCTTATACAATTCCTTATGAATTTCTTATTGATAAGGGATACGGTAAAATTGTTTTAAGGGAAGCCGTTAAAGGAATTTTAAATGAAAAAGTGCGTCTTGATAGACAAAAGAAAGGATTTAACGCGTCTATTACCTCTATCTTTAATTTTAATGATAAAGAAACAAAAGAAGAATTTTTAGATGATGCATATATTTTCAATTATTTTAAAAAATCAAAGCTTGAAAAGTTTTTATCAAAAAATACTTTTTCAAATAGTGAAAGTAAGTTTTTATTTAATTTTATTAATGTAAAATATTTTTTTGATGAAAACAGAAAGTAGTTTTCAGATACAGTATTGTAAAAAATGTTTATTGCCTAATTCACGTCCTGGAATTATTATAGATGAAAATGGCATTTCAAATGTTTGGAAAGATTCAAATAAAAAGATAATTAACTTTAAAGAAAAGAAACTTCAGTTTAAAGAATTAGTAAAATATGCAAAAAGTAATTCTAAAGGCTATGATTGCATTGTACCTGTAAGCGGAGGAAAAGATAGTACTTGGCAAGTAATCAAATGTTTAGAAAATGGTTTAAATGTTCTTGCAGTAACATGGAAAACTCCTGCAAGAACTAAAATAGGTCAAATTAATTTGGATAACCTAGTTTCTTTGGGAGTAGATCATATTGATTATCAGATTAACCCAAAAGTAGAAAAGAAGTTTATATACAAAAGTTTTAAGAAGTTTGGGACTACTGCTTTGCCAATGCATATGGCATTATTTAATATTCCACTTACAATTGCAGTTAGATTTAAGATTCCCCTTGTAGTTTGGGGAGAGAATTCTGCAGTAGAATATGGATCTGGAAATGATTTGCACAAAGGTTTTAGAATGAACTCAGCATGGTTAAAAAAGTATGGGGTAATGCACGGAACTTCAGCTGAAGATTGGGTTTCTGAAGATTTATCTAGAAAAGAACTTACACCTTACTTTGGACCTAATGATGTCGAAATAGATAAAGCTGGTGTAAGAGCTGTTTTTTTGGGGCAATATTTTAAGTGGGATCCTGAAGAAACTCAAAAAATTGCAAGTTTAAATGGATTTAAGGCAAGAGAAAGTGGTCCAAAAACAGGATATTACAATTATGCTGATATAGATGATGATTTTATTTCAATTCATCATTTTATGAAGTGGTACAAGTTTGGTTTTACAAGGTTATTTGATAATCTCGCATTAGAAATTAAAAATGGAAGATTAACAAAGGAAATAGCCCTAGAAATAATTAAAAAGCATGGAATACAAGAACCAAAAGATGATATTAAAAAATTTTGCAAGTTTCTTAATATTACAGAAAACCATTTTTATGAAATAGCAGAAACTTTTAGAAATAAAGATATTTGGTCATTAGAAAAAGGGAAGTGGAAAATTAAAAATTTTCCAATTGCAGATTGGTGTTGGTAAATTAAATTATAAAATAATATTATGAAATTAAAATTAAAAGATAAACCAAGAGTTTTTTATCCAAAAGGTGATAGAAAAATAAAAATTTCTGATTTTGGTGATATTGAGTTATTGCCTGATGAACAGCTTACGTTTGTTACTAATTCAAAAAAAAGACATGATTTTGTTTCAAAAAACTGGGGGTTTTATGCTACTCCATCAATTAATCATCGCTTAAAAAAAGAAGGTTTTAAGACAGCTTTAGTTAAAAATTTAAAAGGGAATTTATATGTAATGGTTATTGAGAATGACAAATTAGATTTATTTGAAGAATACTGTAAAAGCGAAGATCAGATAGTTATAGAGTGGTTAGATGAAAGAGTTATTTCATAATAAGTTTTTTTGGATTTAATAAATATTAGATGAATAATATTAAATGTCCTATTACTGGTGATGTAAAGGCTAAATTAATTTTTTCATATAATGCCCCACCTTTAAATGAAATTTCATTAAAAACTGTAAAAATTCAAAAGTACAAACGTGAGGTTTGGCAGTTTTTACCTTCTGGTCATTTTGTGTCAATTCATTCAATGAATTTAGATGATTTTTATAAAGGAGCATATATGGAAGCTACATACAATAATTTAAATTCTATGATAAAGACCTATAATAAAATCATTTCTTTGCCAATTTATAAGTCAGACAATATGGGAAGATTTAATGCTGTTAATTCCTTTTATAAAAAATGGTATAAAGAAAAAATTATTCCAAAACTTTTAGATATAGGTTCTGGATTAGGAGTTTTTCCATACTTAGTCAATAAACATGGATGGGATTGTACTGCTATTGATCCAGACCCTAGATCAATTGATCATATTGTTAAAAAAATTAAGATAAAAGGTTTATGTGGGGATTTTATGAATTTAAGTCCAAATAAAAAATATGATATAGTTACTTTAAATAAAGTACTAGAACATGTTGAGGACCCAATTTCAATGTTATCTAGAGTAAACAAATGGATTAAAGATGATGGATTTGTTTATATAGAATTACCTGACGGAGAAAATGCCTCAAAGGAGGGAAAAGAACGAGAAGAATTTTTCATTGAGCATTTACATATTTTTAGTAGTGAATCAACTAAAATTTTAGCTAATAAAGCAGGATTTAAAGTTCAAATGATTTCCCAAATTCAAGAGCCAAGTTCAAAATATACAATTAGAGCCTTTTTATCAAAATAAATTATAGCTTACACAATGAATTATTTTATTTCGAGATTTAGATTATGGTTTTTAAATCATGAAGAAAAAAAATTCCTTAAAAAAACCGATAAAATTACAAGGTCGAAATCAAAAAGTTTTTCATTGATTCAATGCCCTCATGATCTTTTATATACTCATAATTTTAAGAAAATTATTCTTGATGAATCAAAATATTATTTTGGAGGTATTTGTCCAAACTTAGGGTATTTAAAATTTAGAAATTGGGTATTATTCTTTCCAGGAGTATTATATGTGTTTCATTCTTATATTATAAGGAGGAAATGGAAAAAAATATATTCAAAACTTGGAATTAATTTATTTTTTTATTCAAAAAATTTGAAATTCTCATCAAAATTAAACAATCTTAAAAATGCAATAAAATTTTTTAGAAGACTTAAGACAAAAGAAGAATTATTAAATCATATGTTTAAAGGAATTTTATGCGGAGATTTAATTTATGATTCATACTTAAGATTTAATAAAAAGCCAACAGTACAAATATCAGATTTAACTTTAATTCTATACATTTATGATTGTTATAATCAAATCGATTATTTTGAATTATTAGCTTCCAAGTATAAAATTATAAAGTATTATAGTTCTTACTCAACCTATATTAGTCATGGAATTCCTGTAAGAGTTTTTTTAAAAAATCAGGTTCAAGTATACACTATAGCCTATTCAAATTATGAAAGACTGGAAATAAAAGAATTAAAGATTAATGATTTTTTGCAAGGACCGCCACATTGGAAGTATAGAAAAATATTTAAATCTTTTGACAAGAAAAAAGATTTAATTAAAATAGGATGGAATACTTTGAAAAAAAGATTTGATGGAAATAATGATCTTAGTTACCTAAAAAAAAACCAATATAGTCCAAGTTATAAATCACCAAAATTGGTTCATAAATATGACGGTGTTGTTTTTATTGGAGATTTCTTTGATAGCCAACATATTTACAGGTCAATGGTTTTTAATGATCTTTATGAATGGCTTATTCATACGATTAAACTAACTATTGACAATAAATTAAATATAGCATTTAAACCACATCCTAATCAATTGGAGGGTAGTAAAGAAATCATAGATAAAATAAAAGTAAAGTATCCAAAAGTAAATTGGTTAGATGATAAGATATCTAACAAAGTTATATTTAGTTCTGGTATTAAATTTGGAGTTTCAGTCTATGGAATGGTTCTTTCAGAGCTTGCTTTTCATAAAATATTACCAATTTGCTGTGGGGATAATCCAGCTTCTAATTATGATTTTATTTTTCAAGCAAAAAACAAAAAAGAATATGATAATTTGATTTTAAAAAATCAAATGTTGAAATTTGACAAAAACATTGAGAATCAAATAGGAGAATTTTACTATATGAATAATTTATATTTCCACTATTGTTGAACTAAGAAAGTATTAAATCATAAAAAATCAAAATGTTTAAAAATGTAATTAAGAACTTTATAAAATAAAAAAATGCAAAAAAAGCTATCTACTGATTTACAAAAAGATATTGAAAAAAAAAGAGAGGAATATTTTACAAATTCTGTTGGATCTTTATCTGATAAACTAAATTCACTATCAAGATTTAAATCTAGGCAAAATTTTGCCAAAGATATTTGTTATTATGAGTTAATAAAAAAAACAAAAAATGTTTTAGGTGATATTTTTGAATGTGGAGTATATTTTGGAAATTCAATAATGAATTATGCTAATTTTTTAGTTTCATTAGAACCATATAACTATCAATGTAAAGTTGTAGGGTTTGACACTTTTAAAGGAGGTACTGGGGTTTCAGATAAAGATATAAATAATTATTCCTTTAAAAGAGAGGATGGTGAATATTATGCAGACTCTTATGAAGATTTAAAAAAATCTATTGAGATTTTTAATTATGATAGACCAATTAATAATTTAGAAAAAATCAAATTAGTAAAAGGAGACATAAGAAAGTCATCAATAAAGTATTTGAAAGATAATCCTCAAACTATAATTAGGATTTTAAATATGACCATGAACTATTATGAGCCAACTTTAGAAGCTTTAAAACAATTTTATCCTAGAGTTTCAAAAGGAGGAATAGTAGTTATTAATGGATTAAACTATGCTTCTGGAGCCACTGTTGCTTTAGACGAGTATATAGGTATAAAAAATATTGAATTAAAAACATTTGATTTTTATTCAAACGTTACCTATTTCATAAAAAAATAATCTATAAATAAATTTGTTGAACAATGATTTATTATTTTTTTAATAGGTTTTTTATTTTACAAATCTGAAATTGAAAGATTTTAATTAAATAAATTAAATATGAGAGAAATATTCAGAAATTCATATTTTATTAATATAATTATTTTTAGAATAGGTTATTTGATATATATGATAACCGGAAAGACACTATATCTTTCATATAGATCCATGATTAATTTATATTGTATTACAAATGGTGAGTTTTTAAATAAGTTAAATCTAAGCCAAAAGTTTACAAATAGAGTTTTAGGAGAAAGTAGTTTCTTTAAAAATTTTAATCAAGCAAAAATTAAATCTATTTCAAATGATATACGTAATGAAGGTTATGCAATATTTGACCAAAAACTGAATATTAATTCAATTAATAAATTAAAAGAATTATCTCTAAAAATGAAAGCAAAAGTTGGGAAAAACTATATCAATTTTGATCCCAAAAATAAGATTTCAAATATATATAAATTTAGTTCAAATGATATTATTAATGACGAATTGGTTCAGGATTTAATAATGGATCCATTATTAATAAATATTGCAGGAGAGTACTTAGGAGCTAATCCAATTTTTGATTTCCCTGCAATGTGGTGGTCAACTGATTCAAAAAAAATAAATGAAGATGCTGCTCAAGATTTTCATTTTGATTTAGATCGCCCAAAATGGTTGAAGATATTTATATATTTAACAGATGTAGATGAAAATAATGGCCCTCATTGCTATATTTCTCAATCTCATAAAGTAGGAAACAAACCACAGAATATATTAGAAAGAGGATATGTAAGAGTAAGTGATAAAGAGTTAATTAAATGTTATCCTAAAAATAAGTTTAAAGAAATTACTGGACCAGCTGGAACTATTGTTTTTGGCGATACATCTTGCTGGCATAAAGGAAAACCTATTTCAAAAGGGGAAAGACTAATATTTCAGTTGGAGTATACTTCATCTCTTTTTGGGTATAATATGCCTAAGCTTGTCTTAAATGATTATAGTCAACGATTCAAAAGTTTTTGTAATCAAAACAAATATTACTCTCAAAACATTCAATTAGACATTTAGTTTGATATTAATAATCAAAAAAATTTTTGAAATTCTCAAATCTTGTGGAATAAATCGAACAAGGCTTTTTATAATTATTTTTTCTTCGATTACAACTATTTTTTTTGAAATTCTAGGTATAGGAGTATTTATTCCTATAATTGAAATTTTAGCAAGTGAAGAAAGTGACTTTTCTTTTTTCGGAAAAACTTTTTCTTTAGCAAAATATGACAAAAGCACATTATATCAATTAATGGCAATAATTGTGTTTTTCACAATGAGTTTAAAATCATGTGTACTATTACTTAATAGCTATCTTGTTGCAAGATTTTGGTCTCTAGTAAATGAGAGAGTTTCCATAAATATTTATAGAAATATTTTGGGATTAGATTATCAAGATTTTACAAAAAAAAATAATACAACTTTTTTAAATATTGTTGTAGTTGAAGCGGAAAAATTTACAGAACTTACAAAATATTCACTTACATTTTTTGTAGAGAGTTTTGTTTTAATTTTCTTGTTTATACTCCTTTTTATTTATGATTTTTTATCCTCTTTTGTAGTTTTTGTTTTTTTACTTATAACAATTGCTGTAATTTATTTTTTATTTAAAAGTAGAACGACTAGATGGGGTTCTGAAAGACAAATACATCAAAATAATTTACAAAATAATGTTAAAAGTGGTCTGATGAGCTATTTATCTATTCATATAAATGGGGGGCTAAACTATTTTATGAACAGTGTTGAATCATCTTTATCTAAACGAAATACATTTATCAGGAGACAATTTGTTTTTGAAAATATTCCTCGAAGCTTCTTAGAATTATCAGGAATAACGGTTTTAATTATTACCGCAATAGTTTTAAATTTTATTGCTAATCTTGGAATGAAAGAAATATTAAGTTATATGGCTGTACTTGGGATTTCCTTTTATAGGATTTTACCCTCATTTAACAGACTAATTACAAGTTTTAATCAAATAAATTTTCTATCTGCAGTTATAGAAACAATTAGAGAATATCTTAAAAAACCAATTAATAATTTTCCAACTAGTAATATCAGAGAATTTAAATATTCTTTAATTTTTGATAATGTTTCTTTTTCATTTAATGAAAAGAAAAAAGTACTTCAAAATATCTCTTTTGAATTTAAAAAAGGTCAAATATTAGGGGTTTTTGGTAAATCTGGTGCTGGAAAATCAACATTAATTAAGCTTTTTATGGGAATTATTAAACCATCTAATGGTGTTATTAAAATTGATAATTCTAATCTTGATTTATATAAAACTAATTCATTGAATAGTGTTTTTGGTTATGTGGAGCAAAATGTTAGAATCTTTAGTGCTAAGTTCTATGAAAACATTATCATATCTGAAAATATACCTAAAAATAAATTAGATTGGTATAATAGAGTTATTAATTTATGTGAGCTTAAAGAGTTAGACGAAGTAATGAGAAATGAAGATTTAGTTGAAGACGGGCATAATTTATCTGGGGGTCAAATTCAAAGAATAGGATTAGCAAGAGCATTATATAATAACCCACCAATCTTAGTTTTAGATGAATTTACAAGTGCATTAGATAAAGATAATACCGATAGGATTTTAAAATCGCTTATTGAAATTAATTCATCGATGGGAACCAGTATTATCTTGATTTCACATAATCAATCATTAAAATCAATTACAGACCAAATAATAAATTTATGAAGCATATTAAACTTTTTTTCTACACTCTTTATGGATCTATATACTTTAGAATATTGATTGGCTATATAAGATGGTTTTTCTTTTTTAGAGTAAAAAGAAATTTCAAATTTTTGAATATAAAAGATGCAGTAGAAGGTACTGTAACTCACAATAAATCTGCATTAGTTAGATTTCCTTTGACAGATTTTACAATTAAAAGAATGGATAGGTTAATTGCAATTATCAAAGCTACTGAGTTTATAGGGGACAATTATAATTTTTTGATTGTTGGACCCAGAACTGAATCTGATATTATGAAGTTGAAATATAATTATCCTGAGGGAAAAATTCGGGCAATTGATATTATTTCATATTCACCCTGGATAGAAATACAAGATGCTCATCATACAAATTTTAATTCAAACTCTTTTGAATGTATTATTTCTGGATGGGTTTTAAAGTATTCTACCAATAAAGAACAAATGATGAAAGAAATGATAAGAGTTGTTAAAAATGAAGGTTTAATTGCTATAGGGATAGAATATCTAGATGATCAAGTAAAAAAACTTTATAAAAAAAGAGAAATTAATTATTTAAACCCTAACGATAACTTTGAAGAAATAAATTCTGTAAATGATATTGAGATGATTTTGAAAAAAATGTCTGTAAATTATAGAATTATTTATGAATATGATGCACTTTTAAAACATAAATCAATTGATGAAATATATATGATTACTAAACTTCATGGCTCACAGATAATGGTTTGCTTCCAGATTTTTAAATAACGTGAATTTTAATTCAATATTTTTTTTAGTCTTTTTGATAATTGTATTTTCGATTCATTGGATTTTATTTTCAAAAACTTCGAAACTTCAAAATATTTTTTTATTATTAAGTTCATTTTGTTTTTATGCAGGTTGGGATTATAGGTTTTTATCTTTAATATTATTTTCTATTGTTGTTGATTTTTTTGTAGGAATTTCAATTGAAAAATCTTTAATATTAAGGCATAAGAAACTTTTATTAATAATAAGTATAGTTTCAAATTTAGGCTTATTATTTGTATTTAAATATTTTAATTTTTTTATAGATTCTTTTTATAATTTGTTAAATGAAATTGGTTTACAAATAAATCTTAGAACAATTAATATTATTCTTCCAGTTGGAATTTCATTTTATACTTTTCAAACACTTTCATATACAATTGATGTATATAAAGGAAAAATTAAAGCAACTAAAGATTGGGTATTATTTGCCTCATACGTAAGTTTTTTCCCTCAATTAGTTGCAGGTCCAATAGAGAGAGCCACTAGAATTTTACCTCAACTTTCATCCGTAAGAGTTTTTGATTGGATTAATGCAAAGGAAGGATTAAGGAAAATTTTGATAGGTTTTTTTAAAAAGGTTGTTATTGCTGATTCATTAGCTCCTATGGTAGACTTTACTTTCAACAATTATCATGATTTATCTTCTCTGTCTTTATTGTTAGGGGCACTATTTTTTTCGATTCAAATTTATTGTGATTTTAGTGGGTATTCTGATATAGCAATTGGAGTTTCAAAACTTTTTGGTATTAATTTAATAGAGAATTTTAATTATCCTTATTTCTCAAAAAACATTGGAGAATTTTGGAAAAGATGGCACATTTCACTTACCTCTTGGTTTAGAGATTATATATATATACCATTGGGTGGCTCAAAGGTATCATTATTAATATCTTTAAGAAATGTTTTTATAATTTTTATTATAAGTGGTTTATGGCATGGAGCAAATTGGACATTTGTATTTTGGGGAATCGCACATGTTTTAATTTATGTGCCTTATTTTTTAATGAAAAAAAAAATATTTTACAATAAATCAACCTTTTCTTATTTTTTAAAAGATATTTTTGGAATTATTACAACCTTTTCTGTTGTTACAATTACTTGGATTTTTTTTAGAAGTGATACAATTTTAGATGCTTGGAATTATATCTTTAGATTGTTTTCAATAACATCAGATCAAAATTTAATTTTAAATCCAGCTAATAATCTTAATTCTGGGTACTATATAATTTATATTCTTTTTATGTTTTTAATTGATTATTATCTTTCCCTAGAAATTAAGGAAAATAAATGGGTTGAAAGAGTCTTTAATTCTTTACTTATTTTATTAATACTGTTTTTTATGCAAATAAATATTTCGGAGTCATTCATATATTTTCAATTTTAATGAAAAAATTTATTGCTGAACTTTTAATTATTTTTTTTATAACATTTGTTGTTGGCGAAATTATTTGTAGAGCTTTTCCAATTGTACCCGATATACCTATAAAAGGCAATAAACAGGGATATTATTTGCTAACTGAAAATCAAAAAGGAGCTTATATTAGAGGGAAGTTTCCAAAATGGTTAAGTGCAAATTATTCTGTTAATAATTTAGGATTTAACAGTAATATAGACTATTTATTTAATGATCACGAAAATAAAAAGATTGCTTTGATTGGGGATTCATTCATTGAGGGTTTTCAAGTAGACGTTGAAAAAAGTATTGGAAGAATTATGGAAAGTATTAATAATAAAATAAGAGTTTATGAATTTGGTTTGTCGGGATTAAATTTTTTTGATTATATGGATATTTATAAGAAGTATAATTTGCAAAACTTTGATTATGTTTTTATGGTATTAGATACAAATGATGTTATGGCTGATAAATCTGAAAAAGTTATTTTCACTGAAAATTTAAAGATTAAAGAAAAGTTTTTTAGAAAAATTTATAATAATTTTTATTTTTTTAAATATTTAAATTGGAATCATGGTTTTATTCGTGAAATATTTAGGTTAATTAATAATCTTGATATAAAACTAACAAAATCAAATCCTGAATCTTTTAAACCCTATGATATTAACTCTTTTGTTTTAGATAATAAGAATATTTATTTAGTAATGAAATCTAAGAAAGATACAATTCTTAAAAAATATTATCCAAATCTCGAATTTTTGTCAATTAAAGAAACTTTAACTCCAATAAATTTTGGATTTGATCAACATTGGAATCTAAATGGAAGGAAGAATGTGGCCAATTCTTTGTTTAAATACATTAAATAATTAATTAAAAAAATTCATGTTAAAAATAAGTTTAGTTGGATGTGGAAGAATTTCTTATAAACATGCAGAGGTATTAAATAATAAAAAAATTAATGAAATTAAATTAGTTTCGGTTTGCGATATTAAAATTGAAAGAGCTAAAAAAATTGGAAAAAAATATAATATCTCTTATTATAGTGATATGCATAAAATGGTAAGGGAAACGAATCCAGATATTATTTCAGTTTTAACTGAAAGTGGAAATCATTCTAAACATATTATAGAATTATCAAAATATGGTAAAGCCTTAATTGTAGAAAAACCTATGGCTTTAAATGTTGAGCAAGCTGAAAAAATGATCCTAGAATGTGAAAAAAATAATTGTATTTTATTTGTTGTAAAACAAAATAGATTCAATATAGGTGTGTCCAAGTTAAAAGAATTGATTAAAGAAAGGAAACTGGGAAAATTGTTTTTATCAACAGTAAGAGTAAGATGGTCAAGAGATCAAGAATATTATGATCAGGATGATTGGAGAGGAACGTGGAAATTAGATGGGGGAGTTATTACAAATCAAGCTAGTCATCATATTGATTTACTGGAATGGATGATGGGTGGAGTTAAATCAGTATATGCAAAAAGTATTAATGCTTTAGTTAAAACTGAGGCAGAGGACACTGCAGTAGTAATCTTAAAATTTATAAATGGGGGATTAGGAATTATTGAAGCTACAACTGCAACTAGACCAGTAGATTTAGAGGGATCATTATCTGTTTTAGGAGAAAAGGGGACAGTAGTTATTGGAGGATTTGCCGTTAATAAAGTTATAACTTGGAAGATTCGAGGTATTGAGGAAATAAATAATAATTCATTCAATGAAAATCCCCAAAATGTTTATGGATTTGGACATTTAAAATTTTATATGCATGTTTTAAATGTTTTAAAGGGTAAAGAAAAAAATATGCTTGATGGGAGGAGTGGAAAAAAAGTTGTAGAGATAATAAATGCGATTTATGAATCTATTGAAACAAATCGAGAAGTTTATATAGGGGCTAAAATATTAAAATCTAAATTAGGTGGGAAAAAATAGAAGTATAACAATAAAAAATTCAGAAATTCATGAAACAGTTGAAATTGTCTTACCTGTAAACATTTATGGTGCAATTATAGAAAAAAATTGTTTCATAGGTCCTTTTACAGAAATTCAAAAGCAAGTAAAAATATATGAAAACACCAGAATTCAATCACATTCATTTATATGTGAAAAAGTAATTATAGGAAAAGATTGTTTTATTGGTCATGGAGTAATGTTCATAAATGATAGATTTAGAAATGGTAAAAGAGCCTATGGTGATAAAAATAAAATTGAAAAGACAGAAATAGGAAATAATGTATTGATCGGATCTAATTCAACAATTCTGCCTGTGAAAATTTGCGATAATGTTGTTATTGGTGCTGGATCTGTAGTTGTTAAAGATATTAATGTTTCAGGAACATATGTTGGTAATCCTGCAAAACCAATTTAATATTCTATAAGAAAATGGATGAAATAAAATTTTTAGATTTAAAAAAACAGTATTACTCTATAAAAGATGAAATAGATTCGGCTATTGAGTCCGTTCTTGAAGACCAAATATTTATAAAGGGAAAGCATGTAATAGAATTTGAAAATTCTTTTTCTAAATATATTGGTTCTAAACATTGTATTGGTGTGGGAAATGGTACTGATGCTCTAGAAATTTCTTTAAAATCTTTAAATCTACCCGAAAACAGTGAAATTATCGTTCCATCTAATTCATTTATTTCAACTGCAGAAGCAGTTTCAAATTCAGGACATAAAGTTATTTTCTGTGATATATCTTCAAAAGATTATTCCATTGATTTAGAAAGTCTATCGAGTTTAATAAACAAAAAAACTAAAGCTATTATAGTTGTGCATCTTTATGGAATACCGACAGTTATGGATCCCATTTTGGAATTATCAAAACAAAATAATTTATTAATAATCGAGGACTGTGCACAGGCTCATGGAGCTAAATATAATGGTAAAATGGTTGGAACTTTTGGAGATATTGGATGTTTTAGTTTTTACCCTGGTAAAAACCTTGGAGCTATTGGAGATGCTGGAGCAATACTTACCAATAATGATGAAATTGCCGAAAAGTGTCGCATGTTGGCTAATCATGGTAGAAAGCAAAAGTATGATCATGAGTTCTTAGGAAGAAATTCAAGGTTAGATTCAATTCATGCGGCAGTTTTAAGTGTTAAACTAAAATACTTGGATACTTGGACTTTACATCGAAAGAAAATTGCAAAGTTTTATTCAGAAAAGTTATCAAAAATTGAAAATTTAACAGTTTTTGATTTAATAAAAAGTCAGGATTCTGTATATCATTTGTATGTAATAAGAACAATATATAGAGATAGGTTAAAGGAATATCTAAATAAGCAAAAAATTGAAACAGGAATTCATTATCCTATACCTTTAAATCAACTAAAGGCTTACAATTTTTCTAAACAAAACACAAAATATTTTAAAGTAAATCAAATTTCTAAACAAATTTTGTCTATTCCAATTAGTGAAAATATAGAATTAGCTCAAGCAGATTATATATGTAAAAAAATATTTGATTTTTTTAATGAATAAAAATGCTCTATTTCTATTTAATATAGATTCTGTTTTATTCTCTAAATGGAATAAAAAAGAATCTCTTGATAATTTTTTAATTCAAAATTCCGTTTTTTTTTCTGGTGTTAAAAAGGGTTTATTAGAAAATGATTTTAATGTGACTATTTATCATAGACCTAACATATTTTTTGGATATAAACTTCTTAATTATAAATACTTAAATGTAATTTTCAATTTAATTTTTGGTTTTATAAATAGGCACTTTACTTCTATTAAATTAATAAAACTTATAAAAAAAAATAAAATAGATATTGTGTTTTCGAATCCAATAAATTTTGTTGACAATACTCTTTTTTCATATTTAGAAAAGCAGAAAATTATTTCAATTCAGTGGTTTGGTTTGTTTCCAAATTTAATTAAATTTTATAATAAAATATATTTAAAAAATACACCTAGATACTCAATCACTTCTTATTCTGGAGATATAAATGATTTGTTTCCAAATATTTACAAGCCCAAAAATTTTGTAAAAATGTTTAATCCAAATATTATTAAAACTTTTGATGAAAAAATAAAAAAAGATATTGATATTTTATTTATTGGAGGTCTTCAAAGAAAACATTCAAATAGATGGGAAATTTTAGAAAAATTAAAATTATATTTTAATGAAAATATTCATATTTATGGTTATGGTAAAGATGAGATACCTGATCATTACCAGTTTAAGAAGGATTTAAAAGAATCAATACACGGTGAGCTTTATATAAATACTATACGAAGAAGTAAAATAGTTATTAATTTATTTTTAAATGGCTATGAAAATTTTTGTGGAATAAATAATAGAATTTTTGAAGTTTTAGCATTAAAGTCATTTTTAATAACGGAATACAATGCTGGTATAAATGATTTTTTTGAGATTGGAAATGAAATAATTTCATTTAAGAATATTGAAGAACTCATAAAATTGATTGAATATTATCTAAAAAATGAAAATGAGCGTGAAATGATTCAAAAAAGAGGTTATCTAAGAGTAAAAGAATATAATTATTATAATTTTATAGAACAATTGGTAGAGCTGAGTAATAAATAATTATTATAATTCGGATTAATAAAATTTAAACATCATAATCATCATTAAGTTCAATATTATAATTTTTTATGCTGTAAAAGAATGATTCCTTTTTTTTCTTTTAATTATCAGAATGACTTATTTAAAGAGAATTTAAATAAAGCTTTTAGTAGTG
>MDSW01136768.1_pt1 | contig 28838 bp, 25 predicted proteins | sample 811171 | NCBI WGS metagenome assembly MDSW01 (sample SAMN05326641, study PRJNA326480) | marine metagenome | isolation source: seawater | place: Atlantic Ocean: North West | collected 2012 | reverse complement strand
TAGCAAAAACTTAGTTACTTAACACATATGAAGTGTTATGTTAAGGAGTTTCACAAATATGCGCAACACCCCTACACAAGATGAGCCTACGCCTATCTATAAAATATATTGCAAACTGAGTGAACTCCCAAAACTTAACGATGAAATGGCTGCTTCCTTCAGAGTATTAAGTAAAGCAGGGCTTATAGATAAATCAAAACCTTTTGTAATAGATCCAAAGCAATCATAATATGATAATCAAATTGTTCAACATAGAAAGACTGAAATGGGAATATTTCCTATGTGGTGGAGAAGATCGTCCTAAACGAAAACTACCACCTTCTATCTCAATTATTGATATAAGCAAATGGAAGGAAATGACTCCAACTAGCAAATTCAGATTCAATTTCTCTACAAATTAATCTTATATTAAACCAGTTTCTTGACGTCAGCACCAACTGCTATTTCGTTTTTATAGACAACCAAAGGTCTTCTGATTAATCTTGGTTCCTTTAGCATTTCTTGTATCTTCTCATGTTCCGACATAGCATCGATATCTAGCCCAAGTTTCTTGAAAGAAGGACTACGTTTAGCAAAGATATAGTCGATATCAGTATAATTTAGGAACCCCATAATTTCCGACTCCGATAGCGGGTTATCAAAGATATCTCTGTCAACAATGTCAAAATTATTTTGCAAAAGTAACTCTTTTGTCTTTTTGCATGTCGATCATTTATTCCATGTGTAATAGATCATAATTGATGTGAATACCTCCTTCACAATTCAGATTTTAATTTGTACAAGAAATTCATAGCATCCATTGGTGTCATATTATTTACATCAATTTCGGATATCTGTTTTAATAGTTCTTCCGAAGCCCAGTTAAATGTTAGTTGGGAACCTTTTATCTCGCCGTTTTTACTATCACTATTAAAAGTAGTCTGCCCTTCTAAAGATTCTAATAGTTCTGCAGCTCTTAGCAACACCGATTTAGGCATGCCCGCTAATTTAGCAACATGGATCCCATAGCTTTTATCAGAAGAACCTTTCAAAATGCGTCTCAGGAAAACGATTTCCCCATTATTTTCAGAAACCGCGACATGATAATTCTCTATCCTTGGCAGGGAATCAGCCAGTTGACTCAACTCATGGTAGTGAGTAGCAAATAATGTCTTACAGCTTAATAAAGGAGAATTATGTATGTATTCAATAACAGATTGTGCAATTGCGAGCCCATCATATGTACTGGTACCTCTTCCTATTTCATCCAGTATTAAAAGAGACCTGTCAGTAGCTTGCAGTAATATATCTGCCGTTTCAGACATTTCCACCATGAAAGTCGATTGGCCCGTGGTCAAATCATCTTGTAGGCCTATCCTGGTAAATATTCGGTCTACTATCCCAATTTCTGCAAAATCAGCGGGGACAAAGCTTCCTATTTGAGCCATAAGAACAATAATCGCTGTTTGACGTATATATGTACTCTTACCAGCCATATTAGGTCCTGTTAAAACAATTAAATTCCCAGATTCCTTAGAAAGTAACAAATCATTTGCAATATAATTATTATCGCCAATTACCTGTTCTACAACTGGGTGCCTACCACCAGATATACTAATGTCAGAGTTTTCAGTGATATTAGGTTTTACATATTTATTGCGAATAGCCATCCTAGCATATGAACAAATCACATCTAATTTAGCGATCCCTTGAGAACTAGATAGCAAAGAAAAATGAAACGCTGAAACTTGGCTACACATTTGGGTAAATAGCTGCTTTTCCAATATATCGATCTTATCTGTAGAAGTAAGAATTTCTAATTCATAATCCTTCAATTCTGCCGTAATAAATCTTTCAGCATTTGTAAGGGTCTGTTTCCGAATATAATCATCAGGCACTTTGTCTAAATTAGACTTACTAATTTCTATAAAATATCCAAACACTTGATTGAATCTAATACGTAAATTCTTTATTCCGGTTCGTTCTTTTTCCTTGATTTCCAAATCCACTATTACATCTTTTGTGTTTTTAGATATTTGACGAAGCTTATCAAGATCTTGAGAAAAACCTTCTTTTATTATCTTGCCTTCTCCTACTTTACCTTCCCAATCAGGGATAATCGCAGACTCTATAAGGTTACTTATTTCAGTGGTAATCCTAGACAAAGTGCAGACATCTCGAATATCTTTGTATCCAGATCCATCCAAGTAATCCACCAATTTATTAGATTCATTGATCGTATGTTTCAAACTTAGCAAATCATTAGGATTAGCTCTGTTGAACTTAATTTTGCCTGTGATGCGTTCTAAATCAGATATATCTGCCATTGCACTTTCAATTTGATCCAAAGTAGTAATATCTCTCACTAAGCACTCTACAGCGTTTAGTCTCCTGGTTATGCTTGTGCAATCTATCAAAGGTTGACCCAACCATTTTTTTAGAAGCCTACCCCCCATTGGAGTCTTTGTATAATTAAGTGTCTTAAATAAATTTGCTTGCGATTCAGAAGATTGATAATTATCAAATATCTCTAAATTAATCCTAGTTTGTTGATCCAGCACCATAAAATCGTCGGTTTTATACACAATTGGAGACTGAAGATGATCAAACATCATTTTATGGGTTCTATCCAAATAAATTAAAATTCCTAATACGGCTTCTGCCATTACTTGATTAACTTCTGTATTATTGCTCAAATCTTCCAACCGGCCTTCTGATACAACATACTGATGACTTACCGTCAAATCAAAATCCTGATCTCCAATCACAGTCAGTACATTGTCAGTTTCGTGTTTTACACTGTAGCCGTTTAGAGATTTAACAAAAGTTGCATCTGATTCACAAACCAAGATTTCAGATGCACCTAACCTAACCAATTCCGTTTCACAAGAATTTACTTCTACACAGGTCACTGCAAACTCTCCGGTTGATATGTCTACATATGCTAATCCGACTTGGCCTTCGTTTTTTCTCAAACAAACCAAATAGTTGTTAGATAATTGATCAAGAAATTGATCTTCGAATACAGTTCCAGGAGTAACGACTCGAACTACTCCTCTATCAACCAATCCTTTAGAAGCAGCAGGGTCACTCAGTTGTTCACATATAGCTACTTTGTGCCCATTTTTAACCAATTTACCCAAATAAGAATCGCAAGCATGGATAGGTATACCTGCCAGAGGAACCACGACACCTTTACCAAGACTTTTCTTAGTCAATGTTAAATCGAGTTCTTCTGATATAACTTTGGCGTCTTCATCAAAACATTCATAAAAATCGCCCATACGAAAAAACAGTATCGCATCCTCATAAGATGTCTTAACGTTTAAATACTGTTCTCTAATAGAAGTCACAACCGCCTCAAATTCCTTCTAAGAATTTAATGTACTTCACAAGAAGGGCTATTCTTTCCAGAATCTCTCTTCTATGAAGTTCCATCCATCATCTACTACTTCTTCCCTAACTGATTCAATCATTCCAGGATGTCCACATGCATATATGAATGTTTCATTTTGAGGAAGTTCTCTGGTAACTAACTGATCCTTTACTATATTATTGACTCTGCCGGTCAACCCAGACCAGCTGTTATTTCGTGAATCTCCTGGTCTACTTATTGTTGGAACAAATTGCACAACATCAGGATATTGATTCGCTAGATTTTGTAGCTCTTCGTCATATACTAATTCATCATGATAACTTGCGCCTAGCAAAACATAAAATGTCCGTTCCGAGCCGTCATTAGAATTCAAATGATTTCTGATCATGCTAACATAAGGTGAGACGCCTGTTACAGTAGCCACCATAACATGATGACGATAGTCGGGCTTCAAAGTAAAAATACCTTTCGCGCGAGGTCTTATAGAAACTCTATCACCTATTCCTAGTTCCCATATTTTAGGAGTCAATTCACCATCACGAACTAATTCTACAAATATCTCCAAATGTTTCTCATGTGGAGAGGATGCTATCGAATAAGCTCGCTCTATACCTTCGATCCCCAAAGTACAGTACTGTCCGGGCTTGAACGTAAAACTAGTATCTACACATTCCAACTTGATGACCATTAGGTCTTCGGTTACCTGATTTCTAGATACCAACTGGGCTTCAGGCATCGCCATTTACTTTACCTCTTCTTATTTAAGCTAGCGGGTAGTATTCTTAACTTTGGTACATCTGCCATCTGATTAATCTTATCATTGTTTTGTAGAGCAACAGCTAGCTCTCCAAATAAGCTCGTATGAGCGATAACGCCATCAGGCAATTCATTATTGATCCGAATAGTACCATCAGCAGTATATTCATCAGTCTGTAGAGTAACCTTATCGCCATTTTCAATTTTCATTGTTTCTGCTGACTCGGTGTTTAACTCAAACACATCTGGTCTATGAATAACATTGTGATTATCTTCTTCGGATATAGAAAATAGGTCATTATCCATAAATAGAACTCTACCTTGCACTAAGAAGCATTCATCAGTAGAAACATCTTCGAAGCTTTGGTTAATATTCGCACTCAATTTTGGTCGCGTTTCAAATAATCTTTCTGTGCTATTGTGTTCCTCATTTAATGGCCACTGTACTCCTAGAGACTTATAAGAGGTATACAACTCTTGAGTAGGCTTTGGCATATCATATCCAGACCTAAACACTAACTGGACATTCTTATCAATCAAGTCATAAGAAATTCCTTGATAACTGCTCACCACAGATGCTATTTCTTCCATTACAGAAGCCTCCGAATCAAAGCTTAATCCATCTATCTGCAATATATCTGACATTCTCGTTATCAATTCTATCTCAGATATAGATTCATTATTCTTTAATTCCATTGCTGGTACAATTTTCTGAATCCGTCGCTCTAAATTGGTGTAGGTGCCAGTCTTCTCAGCAAATGTAAAGCGAGGAAGAACAACATCTGCATCATCAGTAAGATCACTGGGGTAACTTTCCAAAGTTACTAAGAATTCCAAGTCTTTTAATTTGTTTTTTAATCCATTGATAATTGGGTGGCTTTCATTCAATAGTTCACCAATCACTAACATGCTACTAATGTTCCCATTAGTTATTGAATCCTCCAACTTATTTAAACCAATTCCTGGATTCTCTGTATCAGCAATAACTACTCCGTCGGGTAATCTTCTATGCAAAGAACCCATGTCTTGAGCCCCTTGTTCATTACCACCTTGTCTCATCGGATAAATTCCGCCTCCTTTTTTACCCAATGAATCAGTAATCAAACTTATATTAACCAAATGTCCTACAATCTCATCAGATTGCTCATAACTTATGGTATCTAAAGAATATATTATTGAAGTCTTTTCAGACTTGCTTAACAAATTAGCAGCAGAATTAAGAGCTTCTTCAGTTACTTTGGATTTCATAGATATATTTTTTAAATCCAAACTTTCAACAAATTCTATTAAGTCATCGGAATTATCGATACGTTCTTCCAATTCTTGTTTAGATATTAATCCGTCACTCAACATTATTTTCATGATCCCTAATAGCACCAAATTCTCTGTTCCTGGATACGGCCTTAGCCACAAGTCACTATGTCGAGTCATTTCCGTTTCTCTTGAATCCAAAACTACTATTTTCGCACCGGATTTCCTGGCTTTCTTGATTGGTAGTGAGACCAAAGTGTGTTCTTCTGTTATGTTTGAATTAAAAACTAAACAAGCTTCAGAATCTGTGAGATCCCAAATTGAACCTGTACCAGCTCCAATTCCCAATGTAATTTGCATTGCCTCTGTCAATTTTGGCTTGAGATTAGTAGATTGATCAATATTATTAGTTCCCATGTACGAACGAACTAGTTTTTGCCATAAATACAATTCTTCGTTGGTATTATCACTCGCGGTCAATAATGAGAACTCCGACTTAGAACCTTTGGACCATTTATCACAAATATAAGCAATGGCCTCATCCCAGGATACGTTCTCTAGTTGGCCGTTTTTCCTAATTTGAGGATGCCGAATTCTAGAGGTGGAATTTAAATAGTCAAGTCCAAATTTACTGCGATAGCATCCTTGTCCATGATTAACAGGAGAATCTAATTCAGGAACTACCCTTATCATTCGACCAAAATCATTCAACTCTAAATTGAGCTGACAACCCACAGGGCATTGCGTGCATACGGTCTTTTTTACTTCTCTAGGTTTCTCCCATTTATTTTCTTTCTCTACCAAAGCGCCTACGGGGCATACATCAAGGCACGCTCCGCAAAATTCACAACCTGATTCAAGAAGAGAACTACCAAATGAAGTCCCGACAAGAGCTTTTCCTCCCCGGTCTATAAATGCGATAGCTGAGTCTCCTCGCACTTCTTCACAAACCCTAACGCAACGTCCACATGTAATACATAGATTGTAATCCCTGTCATAAAAAGGGTCTTTAAGGTCAAGCGGTAATGATTTATAGTTGTAATCTAGGTGTGATTCCAATTCCATTCCTAAGTACCTTACAGTATCTTTGAATTCACAACGTTCATTCTTAGGACATGTTATGCATCTATCATTTACGTCTACATGCCGTAAACATACGTCACTTGGGCCACATATATCTATACGATGACACGTAAGGCATCCATTTGGATGCTCTGCAATCATCATACTCATTATCGATTTTCTCAGATCATTAACTTCTGGAACATTACTATTAATTTCCATTCCATCTTGTACTGGCAAAGTGCAAGATGCGGGCATTCCTCTACCGTCTACAACAGATACAACACAAGTTCTACACGCCCCAAAAGGCTTCATCCCTGGGTGATAGCACAGATAAGGAATGTATATACCTGCATCGATAGCAGCCTCGAGAACCATTTTACCGGGTTCGGTTTGAACTTCTTGACCGTCAATATGGATGGTTATTTTATCTGCCATAGATATTCACACTATCTCCTAGTTCTTGTTGGGGAAAATCTTTGGTTATTACATACTTTAGTAAGGCACGTGTGACCAATAATATGCTGATTAAATTCCTCAGGAAAGTATTTGATTGCAGATGCTACAGGATTGAATCCTAATTGGCCATGACCACATAAAGACCCAGCTTGCATATTTTCACCAATATTCCGCATTAGATCCAGATCTTCATCCGTACCCTCCAAATCACATATCCTCTCTATAACTTCCAATAAATGGCTCATACCCATCCTACAAGGGAAACATTTACCACAAGATTCATATTGGCAGAAAGCAATTAAAGAACGCGTCAAATCTACTATGCAAGTCCGATCATCAGCTGCAATTATTCCACCCGAACCTAATATAGCACCAGCATTTCTGAACGTTTCATAGTCAAGTACCAAATCTATATTATCTGCATTCAAAACTCCTCCTAAAGGACCTCCCGTTTGAACGAGCTTTAGATTTCTATCTCCTGACACTCCTCCAGCAACTTCATACAATATATCTTTCAAGTTCAAGCCCATAGGCACTTCAATCATCCCAGTAAATTGTAGCGCTCCGGACAAACACAATATAGCCGTGCCTTTACTTTGCTCATACCCAATCTCTGAAAACCATTGTCCGCCATTCCGAATAATTTCCGGGACGTAAGATAAACTTTTCACATTGTTAATATTAGTGGGTTTACCAAAGACTCCTACTTGTGCGGGAAATGGAGGTCGGTATCTTGGCATTGATCTTTTGCCTTCAATAGCTTCCATTAATGCGGTTTCTTCCCCTGCAACATATGAGTCCCCTGTCAGTGCCACTTCCATATCAAACGAGAAATCAGAACCCAATATATTATCGCCAAGCAATCCTTTTTCATATGCCTGTTTGATAGCATTTTTAGTTCTTTCGATCGGGCCGTCATGTCCATGACGAATAAATATGTACCCGTAATTAGCATTTGTTGCATATCCAGCTAGAATAACTCCCTCTACTACAGTGTGAGGATCACTTTCCAAAATGCCTTTGTCATTAAATGCACCAGGATCACCTTCTTCGCAGTTACATAATATATACTTATCAGGTGCGTTATTAGACGCAAGAAAACTCCATTTTATTCCTGTTGAGAAAGCTGCACCTCCTCTCCCTCTAAGCCCGGAATCTTTTACTTCATTGAGGACTGCTTCTGAATCCATTTCAAACAACGCTTTGTTCAAAGCATGATAGCCACCATTCGCAATATATTGGTCAATGTCATAAGGGTCTATGTCCCCTGCATTTCTTAGTGAAATCCGTTGTTCTTTAGCTTTCATAGGATGAGACTCTAGCCTAGGCACATCTTCTATGTCTTCATCTCCAGAATATAAAAAGGCTAAATCAGAATTAACCTTAGAATCTTTAATATGAGACGTCAGAATCTGTTCGAGATCATTTTCGGAGACATTCCTGTAAAACACCCTATTTTCACCTGGTAACTGTATGTCCATTAGAGGCTCAGCGAAACAAAGCCCCAAGCAACCGACCTCACTTACATTGGCATCTATTTTCAAATCATCAAGGATGCTGCGTATTTTTGGTAGTAAATTCTTACTTCCAGCTGCTTCGCCACACAAAGCTGTTCCAATTCTTATCCAAGGTTTAGAGCCTGAATTCAAATCATTCCAGCGCTCACTTGCTGCAGACGCTATTGATTCAAACATGTTAATTTCAGTAACCAAATCCACTACCGTTCCATCTTATTTGGATTTCTCTATAATATCTCTCAAAGTGTTCTTTGTGACACGTCCGATCAAGTGGTGATTAACCGATATCACTGGGGCTTGAGCACATGCTCCCAAACAAGTATTGAAGTCCAATTCAACCGATCCGTCAGATGTTTTACCCTCTGTTTCCAATTCGAGTACGTTCAGTGCTTCACCGAAGATTGCCATAGCACCTGCTATGTGGCAAGTAGGGCCCCAGCAAATCTCGACAGTACATTGAGACCTTGGCTCAAACTTAAAGTTGGGATAAAAAGAAGCGACAGCCCATACGTCATTTACAGTGGTGTTAGGAACTTCAGAGGCAACCACTTCCATTGATTGTTTTGGAATGTATCCCATAGCATCCTGTATAGCCAGTAAAGACGACAGTACAGTTTTTGTGGGTTGTTCCTGATTACGAACGGCTTCTACAATAGCCGTCGTTAGCACATCCATCGAGTTCCCTCTTCTAATTCAAGCGTGTACCAATACTAACACACGCTTCGTTTGCCATTCAACCAAACTATGACTCGAACCAACTGTCTCACATATCACAACTCGAGAATATTCCGCATCTCAGACAAAGACTGTATAACAGCGCAATCTTCCATTTCTTGATACCAACATTCTCTATCTAACAAAACTGGTTTGATTCCAGCTCTCAATGCTCCTTGAACATCAGAAAAATATTGGTCTCCAACGTGTACGCAATCAGATGCCTTGGCACCATATTCCTTCAAAGCCCATTCAAAAATCCTGGGGTCCGGCTTCTCAAACCCAACTTCTTCAGAATTTATACAAAAATCAATATATTCTGATAAATTAAGTTTTCTAATTAAGGACGACATATCTTGCCTTAAATTAGTGATTATTCCTATATCCATACCCTCAGTTTTCAAGAATTTAAGACAATTTATAGTATCTGAGAACAATACGAATTCTTTAGGGATTTTTATAGCTTGCTGCCAAATTTTAGAGGCCAAATCCAATGAAACATTCAGCCCTGCGTGGTCCAATATTATACGTTCATATTCGATGAAAAAATTGTTACGGTCAGAGTGATCTCTCAATCCTAATGGAGACCTATCGTTCTCTTCGTTGAAATAAACATCACCATACTTATAACCAAGTGCTAGTTTTTCTTCTTCAACATCAAATCCAAATTTTGAACATGCTTCCTTTTGAATACATTCTAAAGGTGGCCAAAATTTAACTAATGTATTATAAAAATCAAAAAATATTACCTTTGTTGTCATAAATGATATATATATTATCCAAGTATTTGTGTCAATCCAATACGATGCATTGAAATATTAGGATATGATTCTGTATCCTAGGACTATAATCTTTTAATAGGACTTTTTATGAAAATTGCGATTGGTGCTGACCATAACGGATTTGAACTCAAAAACAACACCTTGATTCCGTGGTTGGAATCTCAGGGTCATCAAGTAATTGATGCCGGTGCTTATGAGCATGATAGTGAAGATGATTATCCTGACTTTGCCAATAATGTCGCAATGGAAATTTCCTCTGGCACAGCAGACAAGGGAATAATTATATGCGGCAGTGGAGTAGGAGCAAGTATAGCAGCAAACAAAGTAAGAGGAATCCGAGCTGCTATATGTCATGACACATACAGCGCTAAGCAAGGTGTTGAACATGACGATATGAACGTTATTTGCATAGGATCTAAAATCATTGGCGAACAAATAATACATGACATATTAGAATTATTTATAAATGCCTCCTTCTCTGATCACGAAGAAAGATTCGTTAGAAGACTAAATAAAGTACTGAGTATAGAAGCACAAAACTCCTAAAAATCATCAATAATATCGGAGATATCATGTTTGTCAAAAGAAACCTAACCGACTTCGTTGAAACCCGAAATGGAAATATGTATTTCGAAAAATCAGGATCCGGATTCCCTGTTGTACTTCTCCATCCCTTGGGCATGTCTACTTGGGTTTGGGAAAATATTGTAGAGGAAGTTAGTAATTCTTATACAACATATGCTTTCGACATGCTCGGACACGGTAAATCCGACAAGCCTAATATCAATTTTTCTATACCCGATTATGCTGAAGCTCTGGATGACGCTTGCCAAATATTGAATATCCACCGAGCCCATTATGTTGGTAATTCAGTCGGGGCTTGCCTAGCGATTGATATGGCAGCTAGATACCCTGATCGAATTGACAAACTAGTTCTAATAGGCTGCCCAGTGTACAATCCCAATGAAGCATCAAGTCGAATTGAAGCATCTAAAAAAGACTTTGACGAAAACGGATTGCCATTAACCAGAACATTAGAAGACTTGAAGGAACGAACTACATTCGCAAACCCTACACAAGAATTGTTAGAACTAGTCAACTATTCTCGTAATCAGGCAGGAACATGGGTACAACATCTTTCTAACAGTCTTAATAATTATGATCTTTTAGCAAGGCTTCCATTAATAAAAGCCAGTAAAACTCTCGTTCTTTACGGAGCAAAAGATCGCCTTAAATCAGGCGCTCCAGTCTTAGAAAACAACATCTTACGGTCATCTACTATGATATTAGAAAGCGTGGCTCATGTTCCTCAGGTAGAATCTCCTTCCTTGTTCACGAACACACTAATAAACTTTTTATCCTAGCTGACGGGGATTAGTCTGCAGCTATAGTCCTAGATCCAGATTTTTGTTTAAAATAAGGGATTACATACTTGTCAAACAACCTAAGAGTTTCCATCACTTCCTCATGAGTTACTGGTCCTACCTGAAATAATGGCATTATCTCATCTATCCCCAAATCTTCGTATTTTTCTAAATAACGTATACAGTCATCCGGGTCCCCCATGCAGAATCTATCTCCTTCATCCAACAGATCCATTGAAGTAACTTCGTCTTTTCTAGCAGTATCTATCTTAGTAGCCCTGTCGTAATGCCATTTATAATCATCCGGTACATCTTCAGGAGCGTATCCTTCCCAAACTTTAGAGTCCCTTACTTTTTGCTGGTACCTATACCAATCTATTAGTTCAGCACTTCTTTGCCTTGCCTTATCTCTATTTTCAGAACAGTATGCTACTGTGCTACCAGATATTTTGTTGGTTACTACTTTGCCAACAGGACTGGGTGATGCAATGGAATTTCTATAAATTTCTATCAATTTTTGTGTTCTTTCTATGCCAATACTAGTTTGGGTTAAACAGCCCAATCCTTGTTTACCAGCTTTTTCAAATGTGTATTCTTGAGAACAAGCCTGCCATATAGGAGGATGAGGATTTTGAATTGGCTTAGGAACCACTTCTCGTTCTCCAATATTAAAATACTCACCTTGATAGGAAAAAATTTCATCTGTCCAGGCTTTAGGAAGTATTTCTAAGCTTTCTTCAACGATGCTTGTGGCATCTTTCAAATCCCTAGCAAACGGTATCATTTGATAAGGATATCCCGACCGACCTATTCCCACATCAACCCGACCGTTACTTAATATGTCTAAAGTAGACATACGTACTGCTGTATGAAGAGGATGATGCAATGGTGGCAATACAGCTGCTATGCCTAATCTGATGTTTTTGGTTCGTTGGCTTATAGCTGCCAACGCCAAGTCTGGAGCGCTTGCGTGAGACCATTCAGATCTAAAATGGTGTTCCACGAACCATACTGTACTCATCCCTATTTCATCAGCATAGGAAACTTGTTCTAGCATCTGATTATATTTTTCAGATTCACTCCCAGCATTCCATGGCTTGGGAACCTGTATTTGATAAAAAAGCCCTATATCCATAAATCCTCCACTAAATAGTTAATTTATTTGACTCTAACGTATTTATCCACTGATTTTTCTGCTGTTAGTCCTAAATAGATATCACCTTTACTATCAACCCACGAACCGTGCGCTGACCGGCATGACCATCGTGATAAAACTTCTCCAGTTTTAGACAAGATACTAAATTGTGGTGGTTTATCATCTTCTGGCCTTTCACTAATATAAAATAACCCATCCGAGTCACAGGAAATATCCAATGGCCTCTGCATGTCTGTCCACATACCTAGGTGATCACCTTCAGGTGAAAAAATTTGTATTCTGCTGTTTTCTCTATCACATAGATAAATATTGCCGTCCTGTCCAACAATCAAACTGTGTGGCAAATGAAATTCAAACGGTTCAACTTTGCCAGGCTTGCCCCATGATTTAACTAATTCACCATTCGAAGTAAACCGGTGTATCCTAGCATTACCATATCCGTCAGAAATATAATAATCGCCATTAGGATGTGGAACCATTTCTGTCGGCAAATTAAATGGCTCTGCAGCTTTGCTCAAAAGCTCACCAGGAATTTCACAACCTGTATCTGATGCCACACCATGTTCACCTATTATCTGTAAAGGTTTACCATCCAAAGTGAATCTCAAAGCTACCTGACCTTCTCTATCAGTAATGTATACAATATCATTCTCAATGTACAAACCATGAGGACTCACAAAAACACCATTGCCCCAAGAGTTCAAAAAAGTTCCTGTTTCGTCAAAAACTAGAACAGGAGGATCTTTTCTCTGGAAGACATAAACATTATTATTTGAATCTGTTGCTACAGCACTCACTGTACCCAATTTCTCATTGTTTGGTAAAACAGCCCAGTCTGGGTAATACTCAAATTTGTAGTCACCTTGTCCAACTAAATCTTTAGCCATTGTTTATCTCCTTATTATCTTTATCTATACCCTTCATATAATGATTTTACGGTTGTAACAACTCTAGGAACATTAGGAACATATTGATCTTCCAATACTCTGCTATAGGGCACAGGAGTATGGGGTGCTGTTACCTTGGTTGGAGGAGCATCCAAATAATCAAATGCTTCTTCCGCAACTCTTGCACATATATCTGAAGCTATACTACATACAGGCGTATCTTCGTCTACGACAACTAAAGCGTGTGTCTTCCTAACAGATTCTATTATGTGGTCATAATCAATAGGTGACACACTTAATAAATCAATCACTTCGGCGTCTATTCCTAATTTATTTAGTTCAGCAGCAGCGTCCATACATATCCAAGTCATTTTAGATATACCCACCAGAGTTATTCCGGTACCTGACTTAAGAGTTCTGGCTTTTCCTAGAGGTAATGTATAAGACTCTTCTGGCACAATAGATGGCTGAGTGTATAACCCTTTATGTTCAAAATATATAACCGGATCATTATCCCTAATTGCAGCGGTAAGTAACCCTTTGGCAGTGTATGCATCTGATGGTACTACTCCTTTTAAACCTGGCATGTGACTGAATAAGGAATAAAATGATTCAGAGTGTTGCGCAGCGCTTCCAAATCCTGCTCCTATACGAGTCAGCATTGTGAAAGGAACTTCTACCTGACCTCCAAACATATACCTCATTTTGGCAGCATTATTTATCAGTTGATCCCAACACACGCCCATAAAATCAACAAACATCAATTCTGCTATAACTCTTAAACCAGTGGATGAAGCTCCAATAGCAGCTCCCATAAATCCGGCTTCTGATAAAGGAGTATCTAACACCCTCTCTTTCCCGAACTCTTGGATCAGCCCTACAGTAGTCCTAAAAGGCCCACCCCAAGCATCCTGTATTCCTAAGTGCTCCCTACCTGCACCTCCTGCTATTTCTTCGCCCATTATGATGACGTTCTCATCTAACCTCATTTCCTGTTTCAATGCTTCATTAATAGCTTCTCTATATAACAATTCTCTGCCAGCGGCAGGTATCATTTCCACCATGACTCACTCCTTAAATATTGTTCAGATTGACATATTGGTCCCACGTTTCATCATTGAAAGAGGATAATCACTATAAACATCCACATATAAGTCTGAAACTTCGGGCATTGGGCTACTGTCTGCAAATTGGACGGCTTCTTCCATAAGTTTTAAACAGTCTGAATCAATTCTATCTAGTTCACTTTCAGATATTTGACCATCCGGTAGAACTTTATCTCTAAATAACTTCAAAGGATCTCTCGTCTTATAATAATCTTCTTCTTCTTTTGTTCTATAAGTCAACGGGTCATCAAATACAGTATGTCCATAATATCTATAAGTTTTACATTCTAATAGAGAAGGACCATCTCCAGATCTAGCCCTTTCGATTGCTAAACCAGCCGCTTCATAAACTGCAAATACATCCATGCCATCGACATTAAATCCCGGCATATCATACGAAGCTGCTCGATCAGATAAAGCTTCTACTGAAGATGCATACTCAAAAGGGGTTGATTCTGCATATCCGTTATTTTCGCAACAAAAAATGACTGGCAAATTCCAGACTGCAGCCAAGTTCATCGATTCGTGTAAGACCCCTTGATTAGCTGCCCCATCACCGAAGAAAGCAACCGCAACCCTATTAAGTTTCTTAATTTTGGACGTTAGCGCCGCACCAACAGCCAAAGGAATACTCGCCGCAACTACACCATTAGTACCTAACATTCCTTTCGTCATATCGGCTATATGCATTGAGCCGCCTTTCCCTTTATTCGGTCCAGACGCACGGCCAAACAACTCGGCCATCATAGCCTTAGGATCGACACCTTTTGCAATACAATGCCCATGACCCCTATGCGTACTACCAATATAATCTTCATTGGACAAGTGAGCACATACTCCTGCGGGGACTGCCTCCTGTCCAACTGAGGAATGGACTGACGCAGACATGCCTCTCTGCCCTGTCTCGGGGATTCCTCTCTCTTCAAAATGCCTGATTGTAGACATCACTCTGTATAGATGTAATAAGCCTTCCTTATTTAGTTCCATATTATCCCCACTTAATATTATGTAATCTCTGAATTAAGAGTATTGTACAGTTATTTTCGTTCCTTCTCCAATATTAGCTGTTTTTGCAGCATCACCCTTGTATATGCTAATCTCAAGATGATCGTGACTCCCAATTAATGCAACAAAATCACCTACGCCTTTCTCTTGATTAAAGGTTTCGCCGAGATTTGTTATCACTAATCCTCCCAAATTAATTTCCAGTCTCTTGCCACGACATATATATTTCGAGTCTATGTTTGATATCAAATTCCCAAAATGATCTACGTAAATTATTTCCCCTTCAATAAAATCTTTATCAACCATTGGAACAGGTATCGGATCATAAGTCATAGCACTTACTAATTTGCCGAATTGACTAGGATTCTCACCTCTTGCCAATAATGCCCCAACGGGAGCAAAAATATCTCTTCCATGAAAAGTATTACTCAATGGTTGGTTCCAATATTGCTCTTGATCCAATGCGTACAATTTACATGACCCGGATGGTCTAATAAGTGAATCACAGGATTTATCATCAATGCAAACATAAGGCTGAACTACCTGACTAAGCACTCCATTATCAGGCGCTATGAAAAATGCTTCAGAAGTTTCTAAAATTATAATTTCCCGGTCTGTGCCCACGTCTGGGTCCACGACAATAAGATGTACTGACATATCAGGGAAATAATCATAACTACATTTGGTTAGAAATTTTGCTTGATTTAAATTCTGTGGCTTAATTTCATGCGTGATATCCACAATCGATGCAACGGGATTGCGATTTATAATTACGCTCTTCATCACTCCCACATACTGGTCTTGGTGCCCGAAATCGGTCATCAAGGATATTATGTTAGCCACTAGAGACTCCTGTTATTTAACTTAATCTAACACTCACTATAGATATTATTAAAAACAGCACTGCCAAAATGATAGTAAACTGGAAAAGAACTTTTTCTAATCCTCTCCTAGTTCGTATTGTGCCTTGTCCGCCTCCAAATATCCCGCCTCCTGAATCCCTAACCTGAAGCAGAATAATCAAAATGATAAACACAGAAATCAAAATCTGAGCTATGTTCAAATAATTCATATATTATCCTTCCTAATACCTTGCCAGAACTTCCAAAACTATGTTTGTCACAACATCTGCTTTGGCTTGTCCTTTAGTTTCTTTCATAACTTGTCCTACCAAAAATTTCGATGCAGATTCTTTCCCTGATTTATAATCTTCGACCGCCTTAGTGTTACTATCGATTACACTTTCTACAGTTTTGAATAAAACATCTTTATCAGCAATGACAGTATAATTATTTCGTCCTATTATAACCGATGGACTATCTAAAGTTTTAAAAGATTCTGACAGCACATTCTTCGCTATATTAATACTGATATCACCAATACCCACAGCCAAGACTAATTCCGCCAGATAATCTGTGGGCAATGTGCAATTCGAGAAATCCTCGCCTTTATCTTTCATAATAGCAGTCAAATCACCTAATATGAAATTACTCGTAGTTTTCATCAGGTTCTTGCCTTCTGGTTGGTTAATTAATTTACTCACAACATCTTCGAAGTAATCAGCTGTGGATTTCTCCGAAGTTAGCAAAGTAGCCTCATATTCCGTAAGCCCGAGTTCATCAATGAATCGTTTCTTTCTATGACTTGGCAATTCAGGGAGTAATGCTTTAATCTCATCAACCATTTGGGCAGAAATAGTTAACGGAGGCAAATCAGGCTCAGGGAAATACCTATAATCGTGTGCTTGTTCCTTACTTCTTTGGGAAGCAGTGATCTGTTTATCATCAACCCAGCCTCTGGTTTCTTGGACAACCTTTCCTCCAGACTCAATCACTCCAATCTGCCTGTGTGTTTCATACTCTATGGCTGAAACCACTGACCTAAAGCTATTCATGTTTTTAATTTCGGTTCTAGTACCAAACTCCACTTGACCTAGGGGTCTAACGCTGACGTTAGCATCGCATCTGAAGTTTCCGTCTTCCATATTTGCATTCGAAACACCTAAATATTGCACAATAGAATGCATATTCATGAGGTATTGCCTAGCTTCTTCTGCCGATCTCATATCAGGTTCAGATACTATCTCCATAAGAGCTACGCCAGCGCGATTAATGTCAACTACGGAATATGAGCCAGAAGAGTCGGAAATATGACTGAGCTTGGCAACGTCTTCTTCCAGGTGCACCCTAGTCACATTAATATCCTTTGGCTGCCCGTCAATATCGATAGTCATTACCCCTGCAAGAGCCAATGGCTTATCAAATTGAGATATTTGGTAACCTTTCATCAAATCTGGATAAGGATAGTTCTTTCTATCAAATTTCGTATACTCAGGTATTTCACAACCTAAGGCAAGTCCGGTAAGAATCGTGTACTCAACCGCTTTACTATTAATCTGTGGCAATGAGCCAGGCAAGCCTAAGCATACAGGGCAAACTCTGGTGTTGGGTGAAGCAGACTGATAATCTGAACCGCAACCACAAAACATCTTACTAGCTGTTGCTAGCTGAACATGAACTTCGAGTCCTATTACTATTTCATATTCTGTTGCCAATTATTCATCATCCTCATATTGCGATTTCAACGATTCTACAACCGCTGGATCTGCCAAAGTAGTAGTATCACCCAAAGTTCTACCTTCCGCTACATCTCGTAATAGCCTTCTCATTATTTTCCCGCTTCTAGTTTTGGGTAGCTCTGCAGCAAAATATATATCGTCCGGTCTCGCCATAGGTCCTATTTTCGTAGCAACATGTTGTTTAAGTTCAACTACAAGATCATCAGAAGTGCTGATTTGATCTTTTATAGTGACGAATGCAACTATAGCCTGGCCTTTCACTTCATGGCTCCTACCAATGCAAGCAGCTTCAGCTACCTTAGGATTATCAACCAATGCACTCTCTACTTCCATAGTGCTAATTCTATGTGCGGAAACATTTATAACGTCGTCCACCCTACCTAATAACCAAAAATATCCTTCTTCATCCAATTTAGCTCCATCTGAAGTGAAATACTCTCCAGGATATTTGCTCCAATATTGTTCAACAAATCGATCTTTATCTCCATATATACCTCTTAGCATTGATGGCCATGGATGCTTTACAACCAGATACCCTCCGCCTCCGGGCTCTACAGAATTACCATTGTCGTCCACAATATCAGCATCTATACCAGGGAAAGATTGGGTGGCACTACCTGGTTTTAAAGTGGTAATTCCCGGTAATGGACTAATCATTATTGAGCCTGTCTCTGTCTGCCACCATGTATCAACGACGGGGCATCGCTCTCCTCCAATATTTTTCCAATACCAAACCCAAGCCTCTGGGTTAATTGGTTCTCCTACAGAACCTAGCAATCTTAACGTAGACATATCGTGTTTATTAGGATATTCCTCACCCCATCTCATAAAAGTCCTGATAGCTGTTGGAGCGGTATATAAAATAGAAACACCATACTTAGCAACAATTTCCCAAAACCTATCTTTGTCAGGATAGTCAGGTGAGCCTTCATAAAGAACTTGAGTTGCCCCATTAGCAAGTGGGCCATAGGTTATGTAACTATGGCCTGTAATCCATCCACAATCTGCAGTACACCAATACACATCATCATCTTTTAGGTCAAAAATCCATTTAGTTGTTGCATACGTACCCACCATGTAACCGCCTGTAGTATGCACAATCCCTTTAGGTTTTCCGGTAGTACCGCTGGTGTACAACATGAAAAGCATATCTTCACTATCCATAGGCTCAGGATCACAGACAGAAGACTGTTTTTCTACCAAATCATGCCACCAAACATCTCTACCTGAAACCATTAACTCATCTGCATGTCCCGTTCTACGTACGACTAAAGCATTTTCTATAGGACTATCTTCCGTTATTGCATCATTAACATTCTGTTTCAATTCAACAATACTTCCTCGCCTGTAACCACCATCAGCGGTGATGATAAGTTTAGATTCCGAATCTTCGACTCTGTCTTTTATGGATTCTGCACTAAATCCTCCAAAAATAACGCTGTGTGGTGCTCCTATCCTGGCACATGCCAGCATAGAAATTACTAATTCTGGAACCATTGGCAAATATATAGTGACCCTATCTCCTTTCTTTACACCCAAGCTCTTTAACGCATTAGCACATTTACTAACCTCGCGTAACAAATCCCAATATGTATATACTTTCCAGTCTCCTGGCTCTCCTTCCCATATCAAAGCTGCCTTGTTCCTTTTTTCTGACTTAGCATGCCTGTCAACACAGTTATAAGACGCATTAAGTTTTCCATTCAAAAACCATTTGGCATCAGGAGCGTTCCATTCTAGTACTCGATCCCATCCTTGAAACCAATCCAATTCTTTGGCGAACCCTGCCCAAAAACTTTCTGGGTCTGCCTTAGCCTTTTCGTAGATATCAGGATCTGAAATATTCGCACTCGCTACAAAATCACTCGAAGGAGGGAAAGTCCTATCTTCTCGTAATAATGCATCTATACCACCGTCATTAGTAGCCATGTTATTCACTCCTGCAATAAAATTAATAGACCTATTCGATTACACAAATAATAATACAAAACTTAATGTAGTTTTGACACTTTAGATCTCAATTTACCTATTCCTTCCACTTCTAGTTCGATCACATCATCATTCTGTAACCATTTACCGTGCTCAGCTCCACAACCTCCGCCGACTGTGCCAGACCCGAACACATCCCCTGGGTACAAAATTTCTGCCTTAGATGCATGTTCTATCATTTGATTAATAGACCAATATATATTCCCAATATTATTATCAGACCAAATCTCTGAATTAACCCTAGCTATCATTCTAGAATCTAATACATTGAATTCATCCGGTGTAACTAACCACGGCCCTAAGGAAGTTCCAAAGTCTTTACCTTTTGACGGGCCTAAACCAACACTTTGTTCTCGGAATTGAATATCGCGAGCACTCCAGTCGTTCATAATCGTAAAGCCGCCAATGAAAGAAGCAGCTTCTTTTTCAGATATGTTAGTGCCTTCTTTCCCTATGACAACCCCTAATTCCAATTCATAATCAACAACCTCACTATAATCAGGCCAGATTATGGGTTCTTGATGCCCCAATAATGATTTATGGTTTCCTTTATAATAGACAGGCATTTCGTACCAAGCATCTGGGACTTCCGCTCCTCGGTTTCCTCTAACTGTCTTGATATGCTCTTCAAAAGCTATGAAATCCCTAAGGGACGTCGCTTCTACTGGAGGAAGATACACTACATCATCCAGATTCCAGCTATTAGCCTGAACACAATCCAAGTCTTTCAATTTGCGTGAAAGTTCACCCTGAGAATCTGTATTAGCCTGAATTATTTCAATGGCGGTATGGGTAACAGGATCTACTCCAATCTGTTTCAATACTTCCGGAGCACTTAACACCCTGTTGTTTGATACATCAACAATACCAATTTGAGTTTCATTCAGGCGGTTTTCTGGTTTAAATCGCATTATTTTCATGCTGAACACCTCGGTAATCCAACTAAAATTTTGAATAAATTAAGTTGGTATCGTAACATATAGTTAACGCCAATATAAATCGAATTCTAGGGCGATTAGCTCAGCTGGTTAGAGTACTTGCTCGACACGCAAGAGGTCAGTGGTTCGAGTCCACTATCGCCCACCATGAAATATTGACCGTTAGTACCTATCGGGTTATACTTTGCTAGCTCAAATACTGGATACTTAGGTAAATAAATATGCAAGTCGACAAATTATTCCAAACTAACACAAATGAACTGCCAGATTTTGGTCCCGGGGACACGGTTAAAGTGAACTTTAAGATCAAAGAAGGTGACCGAGAAAGAATTCAGGCATTCATTGGGGTTGTAATTAAACGGGATAATGGTAACGGCCCAGCATCGAATTTCACTGTACGCCGGATTGCCAATGGAATTGGTATCGAGAGAGTGTTCCCATACAACTCTCCACTTATAGATTCACTAGAAGTTACACGAAGGGGATCAGTGCGAAGATCGAGGCTGTACTATCTAAGAGGGTTGCAAGGTAGAGCTGCCAGAATTAAAGAGAAAAATACTTACACCGCCCAATCTTAGTACACTACACCACCAGCTCCCAGCGCTGTTAGCAATAGATGGAATTAATTGGAATAGCAGTCGATTCACCAATAGGGAAATTACAAACTTATACCTACTCGACTGATGAGAACTCACCTATAGCACTTGGAGAACTGGTTTGGGTGCCATTCGGCAAAAATACCGTACAAGGGATAGTCGTTAATCGCGAGACCAACAGTAATCTAAGTCGTATTAAAGCTGTCATAAAACTTGTGGGGACCAATTACAAGTTGAGCGAAAAACAATTAGAAATCGGGATCTGGATTAGCAGGCATTATCAAACTTCATTATTCACTGCGTTATCCTTGTTTTTGCCTCCCGGTGCCAAGAATAAAGTTTCCTATTCCTACAAAATCCAACATGAACAATCTTTGAATATTCCTGAAGCTTTACGAGAGACCGTGAATAGTTTATCTAATCTTAGTAGCATAACTGAAAGAGATCTCAAGAAAACTCTTGGGCCTAAACCCGATAGTCTGATTCAGCAACTAGTAAATCAAAAGATACTCACAAAAGTAGAAAAATATCCGGCTGTATTAAAAATCAAATACTATCAAACAATTGTATTATCGCAATCATATTCAAAGAACTTTACTAAGGACGAATACAAACATCCCAAATTGACAGTCGCAAAGAACTTAATTGATAATTCGCCGGGAATTTCCCCATCACAATTTAAAAAAACAGTCGGCAACACAGCATACAAAGATTTAATGTCACAGGGGATCATTGGCATATCCTGGTCTAGACAAACCCCGTCTACACCAGAAAACTCCTATAAGGAACTACCAGACCCATTTTTAAAATTAAATACAGATCAAAAAATAGCGGTAGATACTATTTTCAAAAACATTCATTCTCCCCATCCTAATGACAAAAGATTTTTGCTACATGGGGTGCCAAGCAGCGGTAAAACCGAAGTCTATATGAATGTCATTTCTCGGATTCTAGATCAGGGGCAAAACGTAATATTTTTGGTCCCTGAAATCTCCTTAGCAACTCAAACTTTACAAGAATTAAACAACAGGTTTCCTGGTAAAGTTTGCACCCTTCATAGCAGTCTGACAACACGACAAAAGTTTGAAGTTTGGACAGAAATTCAGCAAGGCAAGTACAATATAGTGGTAGGTCCGAGGAGTGCATTATTTTCCCCTGTGGAAAATCTGGGGTTGATAGTCATCGACGAGGAACATGAATGGAATTACAAACAACAAGACATAGAACCCTTCTATCATGCAAGGACATTGGGCCTACAAATATGTCTCAAAAATAATGCTACTCTTTTGTTAGGAAGCGCAACTCCTTCAGTAGAAACTTTTTTCAACGCGTCCGAAAAAGGATTCTACAAATTACTAAATCTACCTAATAAAGCTATTCCGGATATCACCGGCACAGCAGATAAAACGGCTATTGAAGTCATAGATATGAGAGAGGAATTACTAAATGGTAACAGTAGCATATTCAGTAAAACCCTAATACAGGAACTCAATAATTGTATAAACAGTAACAAGCAAGCAATCTTGTTCCTAAATCGACGCGGTACTGCTTCGATAGTTTCGTGCCGAGAGTGTGGAACTAAAGTTTCCTGTCCTAGTTGTAGCACTATCATGACATATCATCAAGACTACAATTCACTGGTATGCCATACCTGCAATAAAAAGCGGAAGTTTACCGAAATATGCCCAAATTGCAAAGGTAATCAAGTGCGAACATTAGGAAGTGGGACCAAGGGAGTAGTCGATGAACTCCAGGCACTTTTCCCGAAAGTTAATATAGGGCGATGGGATGGAGATGTATCCAATTCTTTTGAAGATAATTTAGATATATATAACAATTTCAAAAATGGTAATACTCAAATTCTGGTCGGGACTCAAATGATTGCTAAAGGTATTCATGTTTCCAATGTATCGTTAGTTGGAGCAATTCACGCAGATGTAGGTATTAATCTTCCTGATTTTCGCGCTTCAGAGCAATGGTTCACAACTTTATATCAATTCATAGGGCGTACTGGTAGAGATGGGGCACAAGCAACTGCAGTAATTCAAACTTTTCAACCAGATCACCCTGTAATATCGTTACTGTCGCGATACGATTATCTGACAATGTACAACCAAGAAATTTCAAATCGAAAAAGATTTCATAATCCTCCCTATAGCAGAATTGCTCATCTTGTGTTTACACATGTCAATAATACTAATTGTCAAAAACATGCAACTGAAACGGCTAGAGAGCTACGGACTATTATCCAAGAAACTAATTTGAATGACATAGAAATTCTAGGGCCCGCACCTGGTCTTCCTAAAAAAACAAGAGGGAAATACCGTTGGCATATTCTTGTTAGAGGTTCAAATATACATCGGTTGCTTAGTCAACATTCCTCCAAATCCAATTGCACAATAGATGTAGATCCATTGCATGTCCTCTAAAGAACTTTACACCACATTATTGGCACCATATAATTTCGATTTAAATCACTATCTGAAGGAGTATATTCGTGGCTCTGTTGCAAATGAGATTTTTGCCTGATCCTATCTTAAGGACCCAAGCAAAAAAGATATCCAAGATACCGTCTGCTTTCCCTAAATTCACTGACGACATGGTCGAAACTATGATCCATGAGCATGGTGTCGGTCTAGCAGCAAATCAAATAGGTTCCCTAGAAAAAGTCTGCGTAATACAACTCCCTGATTGGGAAGAAGCCATAGTACTTATAAATCCCGAAATCACAGATAGAGAAGGAGAAGTAGAACTAGAAGAAGGATGCCTAAGCCTGCCTGGTTATAGAGGAGTAACTTTAAGATCTGAAAAAGTTAGGGTGAAAGCCATGGGATTGGATGGCAAAACAATGAAAATCCAAGCTGAGGGTTTATTTTCTCAAGCATTGCAACATGAAACTGACCATCTAAATGGTATTGTTTACATAGATCAACTAGTATCTAAGGATGAATTCTACAAAATCGAATTTGACGACGAAGGAAATGCTGAATACGTACAAGTTAATCAGGATTCAGCATTATCCTGAATTCACATAAGATTTGGCCTCAGAGTATATGGAACTCACTTTTTTAATAAATACAATTAACTCAATCTTGACATCCAAGGGATTGAATGGATATCTGGTTGGGGGCTTCATAAGGGATACTTTAGTCAAACTGCCTCCTAAAGATATAGACATGGTGATTATTGGTAATAAGGAAGATATCCTCCCAGAAATTTTATGTGCAACCGGGATAACTTCTGTATTTAATGACACTAAAAATAATATTACAAAACTAACACTAGATAACTCTTTAAATAATACGGGCATTCATGAATTAGATATAAAATTCACTAACGAACATATCGAAGAAAACTTGTCTTACAGGGATTTTACATTTAATGCTATAGGAGTAAATTTATCAGACTATGCAAATGAATTCTCTACTGAAAACCTAATCGACCCATACTGCGGCCTCACTGATATAAAGACTAAAAATATTCGCTACGTGAGTTCTTCAGTTTTTGTAGATAATCCAATACGCTTACTGAGAGCTATTAGGTTCGCTTCAACACTGGAATTTAGTATTGATCCTGAAACAGCAATGCAAATAAGAAAAGATTCGCATTTGATTGAAACAAGTCCATCAGAATTAGTCGGAGCTGAACTCCTAGAAATTTTATCTCACAACAACGCTAAAACCTACATTGAGATATCGGACAGATTATCTTTACTACCACACATTATCCCCGAATTGAATTTAACAAAGGGGGTGTCTCAACCCAAAGAGCATTATTGGGATGTATGGCAACATAATTTACACTGCTTGGAGCATTCAGAAAAATTAATGCAGGGGCATCAGAACTCACCAATCTATTCCATGAGCCCCTGGACAAAAGATATAGAAGATCATTTCAATTCACTTGTGTCGAGCAGCCATACTCGAGGCACTCACCTCAAATTAGCCTCTCTATTGCACGATATAGCAAAACCTAACACTAAGACCCTCGACAAGTCCGGAAGAACAAGATTTCCAGATCACGAAAATATTGGATCCGAAATGGCAATACGGATTTTGAAAGAATTAAAAATGGAAACATCGACTATCGATTATGTATCCACTCTTATCACCCATCATCTACGCCCTCATCATATGCAACAAGGCGTGACAGCCCCCACTGGCAAAGCCGTGTATCGTTATTTCAATGCGCTAAAAAATGAAGGGTTAGACGTATTATTCCTGCACATGGCTGACTATTTATCTGCCAAAGGGCCTCAATTAACCATTTCAGATTGGGCAACTCGTGCTAAAATGATGTCTCATGTAATCGATACTCACTCAGAACAAGTATCAGAAGTATCGAAAACACCAACGTTAGTAAATGGAAACGACTTAATGACTGAACTGAATATTGCACCCGGACCGATTCTGGGCCGTCTTCTGAGCGGCATAAATGAACAGCATGCTTTAGGCAACATACACAACTCAACAGAGGCTATAAATCATGCCCGCAAAACACTGAATACTATCCAAGGACAAAAATAAACAATGAAAACCCGTTTAATTAGAGTAAGTATCATCATAGTGACACTATTAATACTAGCAACCATGGCACTCAGCTTCCAAAACATAAACATCGAAGGTAGGTTTTTGCCCACATTACAACGTGGTTCAGAAAACGTATTAGGACTGAAATTGGGCTTGGACCTCGAAGGAGGAGCTCATTTAGTATATCAAGCAGATTATGGAACCACCATTTATATCAAAACCACAACTGCAGTCAAACCAGAAGTGGTAGCCCAACTAATCGAACAGTCAAAAGCCGAAATCATCGAAGTGCTCAGCAATGAAGAAAACACAGAGTTTTACATAAAAACTGTCAATTTAAGTGAAGATATCAAAGCAGCGGTTATGAATATCAAAGAACAAGGACTCCTCATAAACACTGAAATTGAATTAGACATGAAAGACGTACCAAAACCTACTGAAGCTCAAATGACAGGTGCTGTAGACACTGTGCTCCGCAGGGTCAACTTATACGGCACAGATGAACCAATAGTTCAGCAATATGGAGATGATCGCATTCTGGTACAACTTCCAGGTATAGGAGGTTCTCGAACTACTTTCAGCTTCAAAGAACCGCAGGATCTAGAAATATCGCAACTGGATACTTTCATAAGCACACTTTTCGTTAGATCTAGACCATCAATAGAATTATCCTCTCCAAATACTTATCTCCTCAAATCCGCATCTTTGACTCAAGAGATGGTTGATGGACTCCAAACAGCATTAGAAGACAAATATGGAGAACTGGCATCCATACAAAGTATCGGAGGAGTTGAAGGTGCAAAAAAACTCATTGGAAAAACTGCTCTATTGGAGTTTAAAGAACGAACCTGTACAGACTTGTCTTGTCTAGAATACTCAGATTCTGATATTGGCCTTACTGGCGATGATCTAGCCGAAGCATATGCTTCAACCAATAGCCAAACTGGGGAATGGGGAGTGAATATAAGATTCAACGATACAGGGTCCGAAATATTTTCCAACCTTACCCAAAGAATTGTTGGAAATAATGGTAAACGAATCGCAATTATATTAGATGGCGAAGAACTTATTGCGCCAATATCAAGAGCATGGATAAGAGATGGCAGGAGTGAGATTACTGGAAACTTCTCACGAATAGAAGCTCAGACCATTTCAATACAATTGGACTCCGGCAGATTGCCGATCCCTTTGAACCTGATCCAAGAAAGTTCCGTCGACGCGCTATTAGGTGAAGAATCTCTTCAGCGCAGCTTATTAGCAGGAATTGTGGGGCTGTCATTAGTATTAGTATTCATGATTGCATACTACAGAGTTGGTGGCATCGTGGCTGGGTTGGCACTAATATTCTACACCCTCCTGGTATTAGCATTATTCAAAATTATACCTATCACTCTCACCTTACCTCATATAGGAGGATTAATCCTATCTATTGGACTGGCAGTAGACTCTAATATCTTAATATTCGAACGCATGAAAGAAGAAATCCGCCTCGGCAGGACTGTAACTTCCGCTATTGAAGTTGGCTTTAACAGAGCTTGGCCTGCTATTCGAGATGGTAATGTATCAACTCTAATCACATGCGGAGTGTTGTTATTCTTTGGTAACCGACTAGGAGGTGGGTTAATAAATGGGTTCGCGCTAAGCTTGCTTATAGGGGTGGCAGTAAGCATGTTTACTGCTGTCATAGTAAGCCATAATCTTCTACAAATACTAGCAGCGCTTGGACTATCAAGTAAAAAATTCCTATTCACTCCAGAAAAAATACGTAAAGCAAATTCTTAGACAAGAATAGCTCATTAAAACAAAAGGTAATTAATTAAGAATGATTGATATAGTTGGAAAAAGATTCTGGTATTTAATAATATCTCTAATACTAATAACTCCTGGCCTCGTATCTTTAGTAATACCTCCAGGATGGTCCACTTTTGATTCTGGTCTCAGACCTGGTATCGACTTTACTAGCGGAACTGTTATGTCAGTTAGATTTGCAGAAAGAACCAATGACTCCCGTATTTCAACAGTGATGGCCGAAAACGGGCACACTGCAGTCCTCATACAGAGAATTAACGACCAAGATTACTTGATAAGAACCAAGGTACTATCACAAGAGCTTGATAACGGAGTGTCCGAAAGAGAACGTCTCGAATCCGCGTTATCTGAAAAAATATCTCCTGTAATTAGCATGGATGTGGACACCGTGTCACCAATCATTGCTAAAGAAACTATAAGAAACACCATGCTAGCTTTAGGAGTGGCTTCAATATTCATCCTTGCATACATATGGTACGCGTTCAGAAAAGCTCCAAACGCTCATAGATTCGGTTTTAGCGCAATACTAGCTCTAGTGCATGATCTGATTATTGTTCTAGGTATATTTTCCATATTAGGACGAACACTAAACATTGAAGTGAATTCGATGTTTATAATTGGACTTCTAACCGTGGTAGGTTACAGTGTTAATGATACTATTGTTGTCTTTGACAGAATAAGAGAAAACAGTCTCAAATATCCAAACGCACAACTCGCATCTAACGTCAATCTTAGCATTTGCGAAAGCATTGGAAGATCAGTAAACACTAGTTTCACCACCCTTGTTGTCATTCTTGCGATGCTACTTATTGGCGGAAACAGCATCCGTGAATTACTAATTGTGGTTGCTATAGGAGTTGCCGTAGGTACCTACAGCTCCATATTTGTAGCGAGTCAATTCTTAATATTTTGGGATAATCGGCGAAGACGGAGAAGTTCTTAATCTTCTAAATTAACAACTATGTTATCAGGGGATCTAGCTAAT
>MDSW01157551.1_pt1 | contig 28849 bp, 28 predicted proteins | sample 811171 | NCBI WGS metagenome assembly MDSW01 (sample SAMN05326641, study PRJNA326480) | marine metagenome | isolation source: seawater | place: Atlantic Ocean: North West | collected 2012 | reverse complement strand
TTAACACTTTTAAGTAATTTCTATTGATAAATTTTAATTTCTATTAAAATCATCTTGCAACCTTATTATATCGTTTTCATCCGATGGGTTATTTTTATCAGTGTGAATCCAAATTTCTGCTACTAAAGCATAATCTTCCGTTCCTATAATTCTATGTCTTATTTTATTAGCAATTTCAATTTGATCTCCTTTTTTAAGTTTAATTAAACTTCCTTCTTTATCATTTTGACTCCTTGAGACCAAAATATCACCCGTAATGACTGACCAAATTTCAGATCGTCTATTATGATACTGCCATGAAAGTCTCATATTTGATTTAATAATTAATATTTTTGGACTTAATTTAGATTTAAAATCTATTTTTTTTGAAAAGGATGAATCAAAAAATATATTTAAAAAATCTTCAGACAAAGTTTCTTTTATTTTATAAAACCCACCCCAAGGCTTTTTTAATTCTTTTGATGAATAACTTAAGTTATTGTATTTTAATAACTTCTCAACATCATCAAAAATTATCATATTATTTAAAAATCGATATTTTTTTCTGATCTAACTTCAGTATTAGTTTTCCAAGCCGCTTCTAAAATATTCATATTAATTTTATATTCTTTTGAAAATTTTATAAAAGCATTAATATCTTTAGGAAAGCATGCACCACCAAAACCTAATTTTCCATCAGGACCAGGTACATCAAGATGCGAATCCCCAATTCTTTGATCAGCAACAAAACCATTTAATGCTTCTTCCCAATTAACACCTAACTTTTTTGCGAATCGATAAAATTCATTCATTAAGCTTACCTTGGTTGCAAAAAAATTATTATTCATGTATTTAATATATTCTGCGGTGACAGAATTAGTTTTAATTACATTTTTATTTTTAAATCTAGTATTAAAAAGTTTTTCAACCTTATTAGATAAACTTATATTTTCGGAACCAAGAATTATTCTTGACTGAGTTATTATATCAATTTTTGCATTTCTTTGTGTAAGAAATTCAGGTGAAAAAACAATTTTAAGATTTGGATATTTTTTACATAATTTTTTAGTTGTACCAGGTAATATAGTAGATTTAATAATATAAATAGGTTTTTGTTTATCATGATTATTATCAAAAAAATTATTTATAAAAGAGATATTTTGAGATCCATCATCATTCATTGGTGTAGGCAAACAAACAAATACAAAATCTGTATCTAAAGTTTTGTCTAGTGAATCAATAGATTTACTTTTAATAATATCATATATTTTTACATTGTGTGATGATGAAAAAGCAAAAGCTAATGCTTCTCCAACAAAACCATTACCAATAATTCCAATTGTTTTAGACATTTTATTTAAAATTAAAAATACGAATTTAAATAAATTTATTATTTGAAACGTATATTAAAACGAATAAGATTCATTCAAGTGTGGAAGTTTATCATCCTTATTTGACATAATAAGGGTTTTTTCATTTATATTCCAATTAATATCCATATTACTTTTAAATGGATTTAAACCACTTTCACTTTTAGGGTTATATAAATTATCACATTTGTAATTAACTATTGTATTATTTTCAAGACTTAAAAACCCATGAGCAATTCCTTGAGGAACAAACAAAACATCACATCTAGAATCTAAAACTATTGATATACATTTTTTAAAAGTTTTTGAATTTTTTCTTAAATCAACTAATATATCCAATATTCTACCATTACTTACTCTAATTAATTTACTCTGAGAATATGGTTTTTTTTGAAAATGTAGACCTCTAAAAACATTTTTATGAGATAAAGATTCATTTTCTTGAATCCAATTTGTATTAATTCCTAAAACTTTATTTATCTCATCAGTATATGTTACTGAAAACGACCCTCTTTCATCATTAAAGGTGTCCAAATTTAATAAACACACATCAACTATTTCTAATTTCTTTTTTGTTATCATTAATAGTTATTTAAGCCAATTTGAATTGGATATATACCAGTTAATAGTTTTTTCAATAGATTCATCAAAATTACATATAGGTTTCCAACCGAGAGAGTTTATTTTTTTTGAGTTTATTGAATATCTTAAATCATGACCAGGTCTATCTTTAATAAACTTAACCTTATCAAAAGAAGAAAAATTATTTTTTAAAATCTTATCAGAAATTTCACATATATTTTTAATTAAACTAATATTTGATAATTCATTATTTGAACCTATACAATATGATTCTCCAACTTCACCATATTTCAATAAAAATTCTATAGCAGAAATATGATCATCAACATAAATCCAATCTCTAATATTTAATCCATTACCATAAACAGGTATAAATTTGTTATTAATTATAGATTTGATGACAACTGGTATTAATTTTTCTTTGAATTGCCAAGGACCAAAGTTGTTTGAGCAGTTAGATATAATTACTGGTAAACCATATGTTTTATAATAAGATTTAACAAAATGATCAGATGACGCTTTTGAAGCAGAATAAGGTGAGCTTGGATCATAAGGATAATTTTCATCAAAACTATTTTTTAATGATGACCCATATACTTCATCAGTTGAAATATGATAAAACAATTTATTTTTAAAATTTTTATAGTTATTAAAAGAATTAAGAAGATTTAATGTTCCTAAAACATTTGATTTTGCAAATTTCAAAGGATCTTTTATAGAATTATCAACATGAGATTCTGCTGCAAAATGTAAAACAAGATCAAATTCATATGAATTAAATAGATTATTAATATCTGATTCATTTGATATATCAATTTTAAGATGAGAATAGTTTTTAAAATTAGATAAAGATTTAGTAGCTTGATGTGATGAAGCATAGGTTTCTAAATCAATATTTAAAATATTTTTATCAGTATTTTTTGGAACAAAATAATTTAAAAAATTTGAGCCAATAAAACCTAAACCACCTGTTATTAAAATATTTTTCAAAATATAAAAAATTTAATCTTTATGAAGCCATTTTTTTTTATTTATAAGTTCATCTTCTGATTCTATATTATCATCATCTGTAATACAACAATCTACCGGACAGACTGCTGCACATTGGGGCTCATCATAAAAACCATTACACTCTGTACATTTATCTGTAACAATATAAAAAAACTCATCTTCCTTAGGAGGATTCTCTTTATTTGGATCTATTTCAACTCCATTTCTAGATTCAACTTGAGACAAAGATGTTCCATCAGCAAACTTCCAACCTACACCACTTTCATATATAGCATTATTAGGGCATTCTGGCTCACAAGCCCCACAGTTTATACACTCATCTGTTATTTTAATAGCCATATAATATATTGTTTATAAATTAAATATGTTGCAAAACTATAATAAATACGAAATTTTACAATCATGGTTAAAATAATTTAAATATCTACTAAAAATTTTATTGAAAAAAAAACACAACACATTAAGAGTAAAATAAAGAACTGATATTATAAATTTGTATTTTTAATATATAATTAATGTTGATGAGTAGATATAATAAGTACCTGAAAGAAATAGATGAAAGGAAGAAATTAGGACTAAACCCTAAACCCATAGATGATGCTCTCTTATTGAATGAAATTATTTCTAATATTAAAAATAATGATAACAAAGATAGATTAAAATCCATTAATTTTTTTATATACAATGTCCTACCAGGAACTACGAGTGCAGCAAAAGTAAAATCTAATTTTCTTAAAGAAATTATTTTAGAAAAATTCATTATTAAGGAAATACCAATTTCTTTAGCATTTGAATTATTATCTCATATGAAAGGAGGTCCGTCTATAGATGTTTTATTAGACTTAGCATTTGGATCTAATCCATCTCATTCAAAAAAAGCCTATAATGTATTAAAAAATCAGGTTTTTCTTTATGAAGCAGACATGAATCGTATTGATAAGGCTTATAAAAAAGGAAATAAGATTGCAGGAGATCTTCTAAAAAGTTATTCTAAAGCAGAGTTCTTTACTAATCTTCCTCAAATTCCAGAAAAAATTGAATTGGTAACGTTTGTAGCTGGATTAGGTGACATATCAACTGATCATCTCTCACCAGGTGGTGATGCTCATTCAAGATCTGACAGAGAACTTCATGGTAAATGCATGTTTGATCATAACATTGAAAAACAAAAGGAATTGATTGAATTGCAAAAAAAATATCCTACTAAAAGAATTATATTAATATCTGAAAAAGGAACTATGGGAGTTGGGTCTTCTAGAATGTCAGGAGTTAATAATGTTGCTCTTTGGATTGGTAAACAAGCTAGCAAATATGTTCCTTTTATTAATATTGCTCCAATCGTTGGAGGAACAAATGGAATATCACCAATTTTTATGACTACTCTAGATGTTACTGGTGGTATTGGCTTAAATCTTAAAAACTGGATAAAAAAATACGATAGGAATGGGAATTTAATTCTTGACAAAAATGGGGAGCCAATTTTAAAACAATCTTATTCTGTTAAAAGCGGAACATTACTGACTATAGATACTAAAACTAAAAAATTATACCATAATAACAATGAAATAATGGATGTGTCTTCTTCCTTTACACCTCAAAAAATTGAATTTATGAGAGCGGGTGGATCTTATTCAATTGTATTTGGTAAAAAACTTCAAGCTTTTGCTGCAAAAACTTTAGGTATTGATACTCCAAAAGTGTTTGCTCCTTTCAAAGAAGTTTATTTTAAAAATCAAGGATTAACAGCGGTTGAAAAAATTTTTAATAAAAATGCTGTTGATAATTCAAGTAAAATAATGCATGCAGGATCTTATTCAAGAGTAAATGTAAATATTGTTGGATCCCAAGATACAACTGGTTTAATGACATCACAAGAGTTAGAGATGATGGCTGCTAAAGTAATTTCTCCTATTCTAAACTGTGGATACCAATCAGGATGTCACACAGCATCAGTATGGGATCTAAAATCCCAAGAAAATATTCCAAAACTAATGAAATTTATGAATGATTTTGGTCTTATTACCGCTAGAGATCCAAAGAAAAAATACAAACCATTAACAGATGTAATTCATAAAGTTTTAAACGACTTAACTATTGATGATTGGGCAATAATTATTGGTGGGGATTCTCATACTAGGATGTCAAAAGGAGTAGCTTTTGGTGCTGACTCAGGAACAGTTGCGTTAGCTTTGGCAACTGGTGAAGCATCAACGCCAATACCAGAATCTGTTAAAGTGACTTTTAAAGGTAAGATGAAAGAGCATATGGATTTTAGGGATGTTGTACATGCTACACAATTGCAGATGCTAAAAGAGTTTGGAGGAGAAAATGTATTTCAGGGAAGAGTAATTGAAGTACATATTGGAACCCTACCTTCAGATCAAGCTTTCACTTTCACTGATTGGACAGCAGAAATGAAAGCTAAAGCATCAATTTGTATTTCTAATGATAATACCCTCATTAAATCTTTAGAAATAGCCAAACAAAGGATTCAGACAATGATAAATATAGGTATGGATAATCATAAAAAGGTACTAAAAAGTCTTATTGACAAAGCAAATAATAGAATAGAAGAAATTAAATCAGGTAAGAAACCACCCCTAATGCCTGATTTAAATGCAAAATATTATGCAGAACTTACTGTTGATTTAAATATAATAAATGAACCAATGATAGCTGACCCTGATGTTCATAATGAAGATGTTTCAAAAAGGTATACTCATGATACAATTCGAGAACTTTCATTTTATAAAGGAGAAAAAAAGGTTGATCTTGGTTTTGTTGGCTCATGTATGGTACATAAAGGTGATATAAAAATTGTATCAAAAATGCTAAGAAATTTAGAAAAAATCGATGGAGATGTTAAATTCAAAGCTCCTCTAGTACTTACTGCTCCTACATACAATATTATTAATGAGCTTAAGGAGGAAGGTGATTGGAAAATTCTTCAGAAATACTCTGGATTTGAATTTGATGATTCTGCACCTAAAAATATTGCTAGAACTGTGTATGATAATATTCTATATCTAGAACGTCCTGGATGCAATCTATGTATGGGAAATCAAGAAAAAGCTGAAAAAGGTGATACAGTCATGTCTACTTCCACTCGTTTATTTAAAGGAAGAGTCGTCAAAGATTCTGATCAAAAAAAGGGCGAATCATTGCTTGGATCAACACCTGTTGTTGTACTTTCATCAATACTTGGAAGAATACCAACAATAGATGAATATAAATTTGCAGTTCAAGGTATTAAGCTTACTAAGTTTGCTCCACCTAAAAATAAAATGACCTCAAGGAAAAACCATATATTATCTTATTAAGATTTATTAAAATAACCTAATAAATTAAACTTATTTTAGATTTAATTTCCAAAATTAGAATTCAACATAAATTTATAATTTGAATATATTTTATCTTCAATTTCTAATTTATCTATATCACCAATATTTTTTATCATATCTTCAATTCCCGCTTTTAAATCATATTTTACATTGAATTTCAAATCTGATGATATTCTATCAAAACTTACTTTATAATCTCTTTCATCAGTAATATTTTTTGAATAATTAACTTCACAGTCTTTCATATAAGATTTAATATGTTTAGAAATATCAATAATTGTAGAATTATTTTTATCTGAACCAACATTATAAATTGAAAAATTATTTTCAACAGTTAATGATTTATAAAAAGCCATCGCAGCATCATAACAATGAACAAATGGTCTCCATTGATTTCCACCATTTACAGATATTTTCTTGTATTTTAATGCTTGAGCAACAAATAAATTAACAACTAGATCATATCGCATTCTATTAGAAAATCCGAAAACCGTAGATAATCTAAGTATTATAGGATTAAAGTTTATTGAATTTTCTAAAATAAGTTTTTCACTAAATATTCTGGTTTTTGCATATAATGATACGGGATTTAAATGGCTATTTTCATTTAATAAACTATTATCTTTTGAAGCTCCATAAACACTGCAGCTTGATGCAAATATTAATTTATTTACACCATAAAAATTAGCAGCATCTATTAATGATTTTGTGCTTTGATAATTAATTGTCATAGTTTCTCTAGGGTTTATTCCACACGCTGGATCTCCAACTATTGCGGCTAAAGCGATTATTGAATTAACTTTTTCTACAGCCTCCCAAACTTTTCTTGTATTACAAATATCTCCATCAATTATTTCTAAATTTTTATGATTTAATAATTTTTTAATTGAATTATTTCCAAATAAAAAGTTATCTAAAAGAACAACTTTGTGATTATTTTCTAACAAAATTTTTAATAGATGCGAACCAATATACCCTGAGCCTCCTGTTAAAAGAATTCTATCATTATTTTTAGGTTTTTTATAAGAATCAAATTCTTTTGAATCAAACATACTTTGTAAAACTATAGGTCTATTTAATGATGGAGAAGTATGAATAGAGTTGAATTCATGATTGAGGATTCTTATTTCATCACTATACCTAATAATTAAATTTATTATTTCATTTTTTCTATAAATAGAAATATTTGTAATTGCAAAAAATACAATTTCAATATTATTATTAATTAAATATGACTCTAAATTGTTAAGACTATCAAAAGTTAATAATTTAAACTTATCACTTAAATTATTACAAATCATCTCAAAATCATCATCAAAAACACATTTTAAATTATATATTTTAGAATCTAATAATTCTTTTGCAATCGATTTGCCAAATTTACCAAAACCAATAAGTACTGTTTTTTTTCTCATTTTTTTATTAATTTAATAATATTTTCAACAACTCTTTTTGTATTATTTCCATCCAACAAATCATTATTGTTTTTTAAAAATTTTATATTTTTTATTACTCCGCTTTCTTTTACTTTAACATATTTTTTTTTGTTCGACAAAAAAATACCTAAAGTCTCATAAATATCACTAATATTTAACTCAGAAACATATTTATTCGCTAAATACGCTTCATATAATGAAGTAGAATTAAAGGATATATAGTGTGTATTCTTAGAAAATGATTTTATTAAAACATTAGCATCATCAAATTTAAATAAATTAGGATTTTTATCTAAAATTTTATTAAAAATAGTTTTTGATTGGTTGGGATGTGTTCTTATATAAAAATCAAAATTATTATCATCACAATATTTTTTAATTGATAGAATAACGTTTTCGATAAATGTGTTATTAAAAAAAAGAAATTTGCCTGTATTTAAATTTTTTATTGCAGTTTGAGATAAAAAAACTAATTTTTTTTTAGAATTGGATATAATAAATTTCTTTCTTAATTTAAATAAATTATCAAATACAGGATTACCTGTAACAACTATATTTTTGGGTAAAGATCCGGATCTTATCAAATTTGGGATGGAACTTGGAGAATTAGCACAAACTATGTCAGAGTTTAGAGGTAAAAAAGAATGACCAAATAAATCATCAATTGTTAATGTTTTAATTCCTAATGATTTTGCTGCTATTACAGAAGCATATTCAGTTTTTGGACTATTTGTTGCAACTACTAAATCTGGTTTAATTTTATTTAAAACTTTCTTCATAAAATTAAATGGAATAAACGCATGTCTACCATAAATTTTTAATTGTCTATTAGTATACTTATCTCCATATAAATTAGTTAATTCATCAATATTTGCTCCTATGTATGCAAGTGTTTCTTTAAAGTCTAATCCTAAATTAATATTATGACTTTGCGTTGATATTTTTTTATATTTTTTATTGTAAAAATCTAATCTTTTTTTGGAAATAAAATTTGTATAAGATAAAAAGTTTATGTTTTCATTAATACATTGAGGAATGGCAGATGTACATGGGAAAACATATAATTTACAATATGGATAATGTTTTGTTAAAAATTTATAAATATTTAAAATAATATTAAAGTGTCCTCCACCATATGCAACTAAAAAAATTTTTTTTTTATAATTCATTTAACCATCTATTTAAAAAATATAAATTTCTAAATTTTCTAAAGCTTTTATAATTATCATTAGTTATAAAAGCTTTACAATAATTTTTAAATACTTTTTTATTAAATAATTCATTTATTTTAATTGTATTATTAATCAATTTAATTGCTTGAGACTTTAAAAACTTATTTATAGGCAGAATAAATGTCTGTTTTTTTCTTTTTTTTATAAAGGACAAGTTTTTATCAATTAAATTATTTTTAATAAAAAACTTTCTATCCTTAAGTGTTGATTTATTTGTTATATTTATAGATAATGTGTTGATAACTAAATCTTTAGATATAAATGGTGTTCTTAATTCTAAACCAGATGCCATAGACATTCTATCACATTTAATAAAATTATTATAGGGAAGTAACGATAAATTATCAATAATCATAAGGCTGTCAGAAATATTGAATTTCAAATCAATTTCTTTAAGCTTATTATAAGTAATGATTTTTTCATTTATTTCAATATTTTTTATACCAATTAGTTTATAAACTTCTTCGTCATCAAAAATTGATAAGTTTAAAATGTATTTTTCAATATTATTTTTATGATTATTATTAAAATAATAATCATAACCACCAAAAATTTCATCTGCTCCATCACCTGAAAGTGCAACTTTTTCATATTTAGAAACCTCTTCACAAATTTTTCTTAATGCAATAAAACTAGAATCTCCATGAGGTTGTTCTTGATAAAACATAGTTTTACTTATTTCGGTATTTAGGTCACCATCTTTAAATTTTATATAATTAACTTTTAGATTGAGTTTTTTATCAATTTGCCTAACATAGGAAGATTCATCAAACTTATTTTCATCAAATATAATGGAATAGGTATTAAAATTAACTTTTTTGTACAATTGAGAAATTATAGCAGAACTATCAATACCACCAGATAATAAAACAGAATAACCAACATCACTCCTAGTTTTTTGATTAACAGATTTTTCAAAATCATCATAAAGATTACCATTTTTATTATTAGATAAATTATCTATTAAATCAAAATATTTAATATGTTCTATATGATGAATTGAGTGATCATAAATTATATAATTTCCAGAATCAATATGAAAAACATTATTAAATATTGTTTTTGGACCATTAATGTAGTTATGTCTTAAATAAGAAACAATACTACTATGATTTAACTTAAGATTATTTAAATATTTTTTAATTACCCTTAATTCTGATGATACTACAAATGTTTTTGAATTTTTAAAAAAAAATAGAGGTTTTTCTCCAAACCTATCTCTAATAATAAATGATTTATTTAAATTTTTATCATGAATAATAATAGAAAAAACACCTTCAATTTTATTTAAAAATTTTATTCCGTAATTCTCATAGCATTTTAATATAACTTCTGTATCAGATTTAGTTTTAAATTTATAACCTATTTTTTTTAGTTTATTTCTTAATTCTATATAATTATAAATCTCACCATTTTGAACTAAAATAATTTTTTTATTTTGAGAGTAAATGGGTTGATCACCATTATCCAAATCTATAATTGAAAGTCTATTATTAGCTATAATAAAATTATTTTCTTTATGATAACCGAAATTATCCGGACCTCTATGATGTTGAAGAATTGATAAACTATCTAATGAATCATCATTAAACTTAGTCGAATTGAATATTCCAAATATTCCACACATATATTTAATTTAAAAAGAATTACCTTTTATTACTTCTAAAGAAGTGTTAAATAATATTTTTAAATCCAAAAGAAATGAGTAGTTATTTACATAAAACAAATCTAATCTTTTTCTCTGCTTGTTAGTTAAATCACTCCTACCAGTAGTTTGACTTAATCCAGTAATTCCAGGTAAAATTTTATGTCTATTTAACCATTCTTCTTTAGTATAATTCTTAATTTGAAATGGTGTGTCAGGTCTTGGCCCTATCAAAGACATTTTAAATGATAATATATTAATAAGTTGAGGTAATTCATCAATACTATATTTTCTCAATAATTTACCAAATTTTGTTATTCTTTTATCATTAATTTCAGTCCAATATTTCTTTTTATCAGAATCCACATACATTGTTCTAAACTTAATTAAATAAAAGGGTCTTAAATCTTTACCAATTCTTTTATGAAAAAAAAAAGGATTGCCAGGAGATTCTAAAATTATTAAAAAAGAAATAATTATTAAAAGTGGAGATAATATTACTAAAAAGAAAAAAGAAAAAAGAAAATCTATAGATAATTTTAAAACTAAATACATTATTTTTTTTTATAATTATCAACTAAACTACTATTAACAATTTTTCTAACTATTTCCTTTAATTTTAAGTTATTACTTAAAACTCTTTCTTTATTAATTTTTAAGAATTTCTCATATTTTAAAATATTAGATATTTCATTTTTAATATCAACATTATTTTTAAAATCCTTAATATTATTAGAGTTTTTATGAAATGCACGAGATAAAATCACATAATCTGAACCATTTCTTATGTGTTCAGAAAAAACATATTTACCAGGAAGCTCACCACCTTCTAGTGTTGCCATTCCTCCAAAACCAAATGGTAATTTCTTATTTTTTAACATATTAAAATATGGTTTAAGTAAGTCATAAGCTAAAGCTTCAAATAAAAAATCATTATCCATACCAATATTGATATCATTAAGACCAAAATAAAAAAAACCTATATTTTTTAAATCTAGATAATCTTCTGTTTTCATAAAACATGTTGGATTTTCTATTAATGGAATTAATTTAGACCTATTATTTATGATATTTAAAACAAATCTTAGATCTTCAACAGATTTGAACATGGGAAGCATAATATAACCAGGATTATATTTTAATACCTCATTAATTTCTTTTTCAGAATTATTATGTAATGGATTTATTCTAACAATAAAATTTTTACTTTCAATAGATTTCGATAGATTTTTTACATCATCAATTGTATGTGAATTTAAAACTGTATCAAAATTAATTTGTCTGTTTTTTTTACCAATATGTTCTAAATCACACATTATAAAATTAACACCATTTTTTAAGGAAAAATTAGCAATATCAATATCCTTAGTAATTAATATAAAATTCATAATATAATTTATTGTGCAATTTAGTTTATATTATGAATAGTACATATTTTTCTTAATTACTTTTACATTAAATTTGATATTAAAATAAATGAAGATCAAGAAAACACTTTTATTATTAATTTTTTACAATACATTATATTTATTTTTAATTTTTTTTGATATTAAACACTTTGGAATTTGGTCACAAATTACAGATTCCATCTCATCAGACTCTAGTTTTTTAGGATCATTTAATTCAATTAATAGTCATTCTATAAGAATAGCATTAATATTTCCAATAATTTATTTATCAAATATTATAGATGTTAACTACAACTATATTTTCAGCTTAATTTGTTTATTTAACTTAAATTTTGTTATTTTTTCTATTATTAAAGTCTCTAAAGATTTAAATAATTACAATTATAATAAAGGTTTGTTTCTAATAAATTCAATTTTTATAATTGCATTGTTTATGAATGGGAGGCTGACATTTTCATTTGTCGGAATAAGTTTACTTATGCTTGCTCTTACAGGGATTGAAAAAATAGATAAGAAAACTATCATTTATTTAATTATGATTTTTATTGGTTTTATTTTTTCATCAGTTAGTTCTGGAACTCAATTGATTTATTTATTAATTATATCAATTTATTTTTTTACAAATATTACAATGAAGTTTCCAAAAATAAAAAATATTCATTTTTTAATTACGATAGTAGGATTAATAACTTTTTATTATTTAAAAGATATTATTTATGCTAGTATATCTGTCAATTTAATATATTATAATAATAGTGTAATTGATATGCTTAATCACGGATTTGGAAAATATTTTGAATTATCTCAATTATTTTTAATATTCTTTCCTTTAATTATTATTGTAAGCAGACTTTTATATTATTTCAAAAATAAAATAATTAGTTCTAAAAAAAATATATTATATCTTTCAGTGATTTTTTCATGTTTTTTTGGTGGTATATTTGGTATATCAGCTTTTGTTTTTGGATTGCCTGTTTTCTTAATTATAATATATGACTTTATGTCAAATTTCAATTTAAGATTTAAATATTGATAAAGTATATTAAATTTTCTTTAATAATTTCTTCTGGATTATTTTTTGGAAGATTACTAGGTTTCATTAGAGAAATAATCATTGCAAATAAATTTGGGATATCAGAACTAACGGATAAAATCATTTTAATCTTAACTGGACCTGATTTGATAAATAATATAGTATCAGTTAGTGCAATTTCTTTGATTTTAATTCCATATTTTGAAGAAAACAAAAATAGATTCGATATTAAATATATAATGAAAAAACTAGTCTATAAGTTTTTCATTTTATCTCTAATATCCTATTTAGTTACATCTTTAATTTTCGTTTTTATATATGAGAATGATATTTTAATATTATTAATAATATCATTAATATCTATTTTCCCAAATATATTAAGTGGAATATTTGTTTCTTGGCTTCAATTTAAAGAAAAGTTTTTTTTACCCTCCTTTACTACATTTATATTTAATTTTTTTATTGTTATCAGCTTATTATTTTATATAGATTTAAGAATATTTTCAATTACTGTTGTAATTGCTTCTTTTTTTAGATTTATTTTTATTTATTTCCCATCCTTTAATAATTTTAAAAGTGAATTAAATAAAAAAAAATTCTATTTAAATAAAAGTTTAGAAAACTTATCTTATAAAAAAATTTTAATAATATTTTTAAGCTATGGGCTTATTTATACAATACCTGTAATTGACAAAATATTTGCTTCTAAGTTGCAAGATGGAGAATTGTCTTTAATAAGTTTTGCAGAAAAAGTATATTTTCTACCATGTGTAATTTTACTATCTACTTTTTCGATTGCAATATTTCCTAAATTCACAAAACTAACTGTAGAAAAAAAATTTAATGAACTTAAGATATTATTTAATAAATCATTATTTGTCATTTTTGTAGGATCAATTACTGTTTTGCTTGTAATTATAGTTTTTGGAGAACATATCATAGGATTAATTTACTATTTTTCAGATTTTAATGAAATTACTATAAAAACAATTTATGATATTCTAATTAATTTTTCTGGAGTAATTCTATTTTATGGATTTTTATCTTTAATAATTTCAATTATGTTTTCTAGTAAATTATTCAATGAAATTTTTATTATTTCTTTATTTGGAATATCAATAAAAGTTTTACTTAATAGTATGGTTATATTAAACAATGGAACATCTATGGATTTGGCTCTAAATAGTTCAATAGTTTTTTTAATTATTAGTTTTTTACTCTACTTAACTTTTACAATAAAACTAAATAAAAAAATTTCTAATAATTAAAAATAAATAATTAAATAAAATACTAGATATAATAAAATAAAAAAGAGTAGAAATAAAGGGAATTTGATTTGGAAACTCAGTCGACTCAATTGGAAATAATTGAGAAAGTGTATTATATGTTGTTTTTATTTTTATTTCTGTCTCCTGATATTTAACCTGGATATTTTTGTATAATTCATATTTTAATTGAAATTCTAATTCTAACCTTTGTTCTAGAGCAATTAATGTTTTTTTAGATATATTTTGATTTTTTTCTAAAAATGAATAGTAATTATTTGCAGCGTCATCATATTCTTTCTTTTTTATAATCAATTCATTATTTAAAAATTCAAAAATAGATCTATATCTCTTTTGATTAATTTCAGTTATATAATCATTTAATGAGTTACCAAAAGATTCATTTAATAATTTAGATAAAATTGGATCTGGTGAAGAAACATTAACTTCAAGTATTTTTTTATCATTATCAAAATAATATGAAATTGAATTTCTATAGAAATTTCTAATTTCATCTATGTTAGAGTCTAAACTATCATTTTTATTACTTAGAACATATATTAAATAGTAATCATAAAAATTATTTATTCCATTTTTTTTTAAATTTTCATCTAATAATGTTGAATTAATTAATTTATCTAAAAAATAATCCGTTGAAATTAAATCGTATAAAATTTTTGAATCAACTATATTTTCATCGTTTGAAAAATCAATACCAATACCGCTTAGAGCTGCAAAAGGTGAAGCAGTAGCTAATGATGATTGAGTTAATAATAATTGATTATAAGTAACAAAATTTTTATTGAATAACTGGTAGTAAAAAAAAAATAATAAAATAAAAATAATAAACGAATAAATAAATGACTTTATATTTTTAAATGTAAAAAGAAAAAATTTACTCAAATCAATAGTATCATTCATTATAATAATAGTATTTTAATTTGTAAAACTATAAAAAATTAATCATTTAGACCGTTTTTATTTGAGGTATGGTTTAATTTCCAATTACCACCTTTATCTTTTCCCCATAAATGTGGTGACCTAAATTTATCAGTTAATTCGTTTTTAAAATATTCTGGGTCAATCTTTAAATAATCCATTATGTCATTAAAATATATATCTGGAAATTCCCCATCAAATCTATTTACCAATGCTAATGCTTCTTCTCTTGTTATATGATTATTTCGAACTTCCTGAGAGGCATCGTAAGTAGCTCTACCAATTCCAAACTTAATGAAGGTAGTGTAGAAATGTAAGTCATCAATTTTATCATCAATACTACTATATTTACTATAAGTACCCTGAGATCTAAAAGGTCTTGCTTTAAAACCAGTATTTTCAACTGCATAATAATATACCTCTTGTGGAGTCCATTTTAAATAATATCCAAGATATCTCACACTAATATCAGATTTATCAATTTCACTCAAAGTTGGAGGTAAAAATAAATGAAGATCATTTTTGGAAAGTTTATATTTTTTATATAAATCATAAATTGACACTCCTCCCAAATATATATTATCGATATTTTTTGCGGCAAAAATTGCCTTATTTCTTAATGAAGTTTTATTATCTGCTAATGCATTACCATATTCAGCTTCATTTTCACCATAAAAAACTAAATCAATATTAAATTTTGAAGCAATTTTTGGAGCCAAATTTTTCTGGCCAAAAAAGAATGTTTGGAAAGGATGAAAAATATTTTCAATAGATAACTTGGTTAATAATTTCATAACATTTCCATTTGGCTTTAAACTTATATTATCAAATCCACCAATTTCAATCCAATTTTTCCAATTATTATAACCATAATCTGTATAAATTATCGGCTTCCATGTATATGTTAATGGGTTCATTCCATATTTGTACTTCAAAATATGTGCTTGAAAAGCACTATCTTTTCCACCACTACCAGGAATCAAACAATCATAATAACCATCATTTCTTCTATATTTATCTAAAAGTCTTAATAACTCTTCCTCTCTCTTTTTCCAATCAATACTTTTTTTAATTTCTGACATATTACAAGCATCACATATGCCATTTTCATCAAAATTTAAAGTATCTTTTTTTGAATTAATATTATGTTCAAATTCAATTGCTGAAACTGGTCTTTGATTTGACATTACACATTTTGAACAAAACTTAACCTCTGAAGGTAATCCGTAATATGTTTTATTTTTTTTATTCATATTAAATTAATTTATTCATCTGAGCCCATTTCTTATAAATTGACAATCCAATAAAACCACTTTTCTCAGGATGAAATTGAGTGGCAAATATATTATTTTTAAATAAAGAAGAACAAAAATCTATACCATTATATGAGGTAGAAGAAAGAATTATAGAGTTTTCTATAGGTTTAACATAATAAGAATGAACAAAGTACAAAAAATCAAGCTCATCAAAATGAGATAATGGTGATTTTTTATATGTTTTTTTATTTAAAAACAAATTATTCCATCCCATGTGTGGAATTTTTTCTCTTAAATTTATCTTAAATTTAACAATTTTACCCCGAATTAAATCTAAGCCTTTTGTTGATCCAAATTCCTCACTTGAACTAAATAACATTTGCATACCAAGACAAATTCCAAATATTGGAATTTTTTTACTATTAGCATTGATGATAAGGTCAAATATTTTTTTTTTCTTAAGATTTTTAATTCCTTCATTAAACGCACCTACACCTGGTAAGATTAATGCATCTGCATTTTTAATAATTTTATTATCAGAGGATATTATGGAATTAAGTCCGATATAATCACAAGATTGCTTTACACTAAATAAGTTTCCTAAATCATAATCTATTATTACAACTTTTTTTTTCATGTATTTTTATAAATTGATAATAATTTCATAGTTGTGAACATATTTGTTCCATATATAATCTGATTCTCATCATTTCTAAACTTTTCTGTCCATGATCTCATTGGATCTTTAGTTTTTTTAATTGAAAATGGCATTTTGAAAGGTTTCCAATTATATTGATAACCTAATTCTTTGCAGATTGATTCCATTGATGCCATACTAAACAAATTATGACCAATTTCCCAAGATTTTTTATTATGATATTTATATTTTAAAATAACATCAATATTTTCTTCATTAAAGGGAGAAAAAATATAAACAACTCCATTGGATCTAGTACATTCTATTAATCTATTAATAAATTTTTTGGGATCTTCAAATATTCCAATTACACCTGATGCAATAGTTACGTCACCTTTCTCATCATTACTCAAATTTGGAATCTCATATAATCCATAATTATTAAATAATATTTTTTTATTGATTTTTTTCCCATATTCAATTAAAGATTTTTCAGGTTCATATCCCACGTAAGTTATTTTTTTATCACTCATTTGTTTCATTAAAAAATTTAATAGAGAACCATTAGAGCAACCAATATCAATAATTCTTGATATTTTATTATCAAATTGTTTAATTTCACTTAAAATTAACTTATAATACTCTTTCGGTTGATCAAAATATTTTTCATTGGAATAAATATTTTTATCAGCTATTCTAACTCCTTTCATTTTATAATTCTACAATTTATTTTATTTTCAATTAAATATTTTTTAAGATTTGATATTGATAAGGGTTCAAAAGTATGAAAACTTCTTTTATTATTCAAAAATTCAATATTACCTTCTTGATTATTAAAATTCATTTTATAATTATTTATAAAATCATAATGAAACATAGAAGCAATACATACTGAATCAACAATTTGATTTTTAAATATATCATAAACATGTTCTTTTTTACCAAAACCACCATGAACTATAAGAGGAATCGATATCAAAGAATTAATCTTTTCAATTAATTCATAGTCGGGTCCTTCACCTGTTCCTTCTTTATCAACCGATGTTAATACAATTTCTCCAGCACCTAAATCTTCAGCAATTTTAGACCATTCAATAACATCAAGTCCAGTAAATTCTCTACCATTATCAGTATATGCAAGATATTTACCATTTGAATCTTTTATTGTTTCAATTGCAACAACAATTGTTGATGATCCAAAAATTTTAGCAGCTTCATTTATAAGGTTTTTATTTTTAATAACTGCGGTATTTAAAGAAACTTTATCTGCACCTACTCTTAGAATGGATCTTATATCATTTATATTTCTTAATCCACCACCAACTGTTATTGGTATAAAAACATTTTTAGATGTTTCGCTTATAATTTGGTGAAGATTATTCCTTTCGTATAAAGATGCTACAACATCCATAAATATCAATTCATCAGCACCATTCTCAAAATAAAATTTAGCAAAATCAGATGGTTTTCCCAAAACCCTTAATCCTTCCAAATGAATACCTTTTACTAAATTTGGTCCCTTTATATCAATTCTTGGAATTATCCTTACAGTTTTCATTTAATAAATATTCAGAAAATTTAAAATCAAAATTATCATCAATATCTACAGATGATAATTTATCCATTTTATATTTTTTAATTTTTTTCATTTTATGCAACTTTTGTTTCTTAAGAGAACTTACATTGATTATATAAATTGCTCCATTATACTCCCAAACTTCTGGACAATTTTGTCTTGTTACAAAATCTGAATCTATAATTTTTTTTAAGAAATTATTTTCATCTTCTTCAAATAAATTATAATAAGGATTAGAATCTGTTTTTTTTACTGATACAACCATATCTAAATTTTTATTATAAATTTTAATTGCACTCTTAACATGATCAACTGTTCTTAATGGTGATGTAGGCTGGAGTAAAATGATTACATCAATTTTTTCCTTATTAAAAGATGAAAAATGATTTAAAGCGTGAATTAAAACTTCATGCATTCCCGAAACATCAGAAGCTAAACTTTTTGGTCTAATAAAAGGAACTTTTAATCCAGTTTTTTCAACTAAATGTTTAATTTTTAAAGAGTCAGTTGACACATATATATATTTATCTTCAAATAATTGCCTAGCTACTTCTAAGGTGTAATAAATTAAAGGTTTATTATTTAATAATAAGATATTTTTATTAGGAAGACCTTTTGAGCCACCTCTTGCAGGTATAATTACTAATTTATTCAATGTTTAAAATACTTAACAAATTCAACTGCATTTTTATAATCGTTTGGATTTCCAATATCTATCCAATATCCTCTAATTGGATCATTTACAATGATTCCACCATTTGATAATACATTTTCAATCATTTCAGTTATATTATAAAATTTATTTTTAGGCATTTTACTTATTAATTCATTATTAATAATGTAAATACCCGCATTAGAAAAATAATTATAAGATGGTTTTTCTTCAATTTTATTAATTATATTATTTTTTTCACTAAGTATAGCATAAGGGATATCTACTTTATAATTGGTGGACGCAATAGCTATTTCAGCATCATTTTTTAATAAACTTTGATATAAACTTTCGAAATTTATACTTGTAAAAAGATCCCCGTTTAGTAATAATAAATTTTTATAATTTAAATTTTTAATTAAAGACAAAGAACCAGCAGTTCCTAAAGGTTTTGATTCTTTTATATAATTTATATTAATATTTTTTTTAGACCCATCACCAAAATATTTTTCAATGTGTTCACCTAAATAATTAATTGATATATTAATGTTTTTTATTCCATGAGAAATAAGTCTATCTATATTATATTCAATTATAGGCTTATCACCTAACTTTAGCATTGGTTTAGGAATATTATCAGTCAAAGGACTTAATCTTTTTCCTCTACCTCCTGCCATAATAACACAATCTAAAGGTAAAATGGATCTAGTTTTGTTTAAATCGATAGTTTTAATAAATCTTTTTTTTTTATCTAAAACTGGAAGTATTTTAATTTCTCTATCACTAAACTTTTTTAAATTAACATAATCGTTTGATTCTATTAAATAAACAAAATTTTTATTACATACTTCACCAACAAGCTGGTTTAAATCATTATTTCGAATTAAAGACCTTCTTATATCTCCATCAGTGATAGAACCAATAATTTGGTTATTATCAGATTTTACAAATAAAATTAGATTCTCACTATCAATATTATTTAACATTAATAAAGCATCCGATAAGGTTTTATAATTATCTATAATTATATTTTCTTTCATATAATTATTTATCAATAAACTTAATTAATTGAAAAGCTTCAGCATATATTACACCAGCCATAGCTCCCCTAAAAGTAGCCAGAGCTCTAATATTTTTTTCTGATCTTGGAAAAGGATGATCACCAATTTCTGAATCATAAATCTTCATTATATCTATTTTCTTTTCCAAATAATTAGTTATATCAACAAAATAATTAGGTTGAAAAACTCTTTCAGGAACAGATGGAGCAAATTCAGTTTCAGATATACATTCATACAATAATAGCATTTTTATTGATGGAAATCGAAATGATTTTGTACAAGCAGCAACAGCATCAAAAGTATGCCTATGGTCAGAATGAGCGTCTGTCCTATTAACACAATAAATAATTTCTGGTTGAATTTTTTTAAATATTGATGATATTTCTTCAATCATATTTATAGTTGTTTCTGATGATAAATTCATTGTATTAAAATTTAATTGAAAAAGTTTTTTAATTCCTAATTCTTTTTTTACTCTATCAATTTCAATTTGTCTAGACTTAACTTTGTCTGATAAAAAACCTTTCTTTTGAGAAATTTTAGTAGTTATTATCCAAAAAATATTATCTGAATTAATTGAATGCTTCAGAAGTGTACCACCTAAACCTAATACCTCATCGTCGGGATGAGCAGAAATAACAACAATATTTTTCATGACGCGTATGTGTTAATTTTCGGCAAATTTACAAAATCATGTTTAGTAATCAATATACTTTTGTCAGCAGTTTTAATTAAAATTTTTGAGTTTTTAACTTCAAGGATTTTTCCAGGTTCTAAATTAGAATCCTTATTCGGTCCAATTGTACATTTCCAAACTTTTATTTCTTCATTATTATAAACTAAATGTGCACCAACATAAGGTTTAGTTAAAGCTCTAACTAAATTATAAATAGTTTTTGAATTTGAAGAAAAATTAATTTTTCCATCATTTTTATCTCTTTTCCTCCAATAATTTGTTTTCAAATTCGATTGTTTAGAATAAGTAATATTTTTATCAATTAATTCTTTTGAAAAAACATTTACTTGTTTTTTAGCTAAAGATGTTAATTTATCATATAATCTTTTAGCATCATCACTTTTACTGATTTGTAAAATTTCCTGACTAATAATATCACCAGAATCGGCACTCGCATCCATTTTAAAAAATGTTGAGGCTGTTTCGTTTAATCCTAAAACTAATGCCCATATAATAGGATGTCGACCTCTATTTTGAGGTAATTTTGCAGGATGATATCCAATAATTCCATATTTTGGGATAGAAAGAAGTTTATTTTTTATTAATTCAGACCAACCAAAACAATAAATAACATCTGGAGATAAATTTTTTATCCAGGTTAAAATATTTTCATCATTAATACTTTTAACAAATTTATATGGAATTTTATTTATCAAAGCTAAATCACTTAAATCTGAATGATCTGAATTAAATAACGATTTTTTTTTTGTTGCAATTCCAACAATATTCAAATTATTTATCTGAAGAACAGTTTCTAACATTGATCTAGAAAATAAAACAGAACCAATAAAAAATACATTCATAAATTATAAAATTTCTTTTTCAAAATATTCTTTAAAGGATATGATTTTAATTTATCTTTTATTTTTTTTGATGCACCACTAGTACCATAAGGATTTATTGAATTTAATAAATCAGATTTGAATTCTTTACTTAATCCTAAATTTATTGATTCCATAATGTTTTTTTTATTTGGTAAACAATCAATAACAGATTTAGACTTTATTCTTCCATTTTGACGATCACCTATATTTATGGTGGGTATTTTAAAACTTGGAACTTCAGTTAGTCCACTTGAAGAATTACCTATAACCATAGAAACATGTTTTAATGCTGAAAGATATTTTAATTGACCTAAAGAATTAAATGCAACAGAAGATTTTAAATTTTTAGAAACATATTTTTTAATTAGTTCTATAATTACTCTACCATATGTATCAGAATTTGGCATAGTAAAAATAATTTTAGCATTTTTAAAATTTGATAAAGCTGATAATAATTGTTTAAATTGTAATTCTGATGAATTTTTTTCTAATGTAACTGGATGATACGTGACTAAAAAATTCAATTTAGAAAGTTTAAAATTAATTGATTTCTCAAACTCTTTTTTACTTAATAAATTAAGATTATAAATATTATCAATACCAGGAGATCCAAAATTAAAAACTCTATCAGGTGATTCTCCTAACTGAATAACTCTCTTTCTATATTCATTTGTAGCAACAAAATGTAAATGGGACATTTTTGTAATTGAATGTCTAATAGCTTCATCAATTAATCCTTCAGTAGCTTCTCCACCATGTATATGAGCGATAGGTATTCTTGAAACCATAGCAGCTGTAGCAACTGAGAAAACTTCAAATCTATCTCCAAGAATTAAACAAATATCAGGCTTCAACTCATCAAAAACTTCAGAAATAGATATATTTGTTAGGCCCATTGATTTAGATATTCCAATAGGAGAATCTGAAGAAAGTAATATTTCTATTTTTTTAGTAATCTTAAAACCTTGGTTTTCAATCTCTTTATATGTCAGACCAAATTCAGGAGATAGATGCATACCAGTTGCTATAATTTGTAAATGAACATTATTATCATTTTGAAGTTCTTTTAAAATCCAAAACAATAAACCAAACTCAGCTCTTGTTCCAGTAACAACACAAATTTTTCTTTTTTTCATACGATATCATTCCATTTTAATGAGGTGCCAAATTTAATATCATTTTTTAACTTTTTATTAATAACATTTTTCCATTGCATAGGATTAATTCCTGTCGCTGGTCTCAATGTAATCAAATCTTTTTCATATATTAATTCTCCTTTTTTCATATCTTTTTTAAAATGAATGCTTTTTCTAACATTTTTTATATTTTTAAATTCGCTTTTAGTAGGTTCTTTAGATAAAGAACCTGATATAGCCTTTTCTATATTTCTTATTGATTCAACCATTAATTTTAAATCATGAGGTTCTAATGATGAAAAATGATCTGGACCCTTCAAGTTTCTATCTAATGTAAAGTGTTTTTCTATAACAGATGCACCCAATGAAACTGCAGCTATTGGAACTTCAATTCCCAAGGTATGATCACTGTAACCAACTTTTGTGTTAAATTTATTTTTAATTGACAACATTAAATTTAAATTAACATCACTCATTGGAGTAGGATATTCAGTGTTACAATGAAGAATAATAATATCATTAATTGACAAATTATTTGATGTTAATACCTTTATTGCATCCCCAATTTCATCCATATTTGACATGCCAGTAGATAAAATAACAGGTTTATTTAAAAGTGAAATTTTATTTAAATATGGATAATTAGTTATCTCTCCACTCGGTATTTTAAATAAATCTAGTTTTAATGAGTTTAAGTATTTAATACCATCTATATCAAATGCTGTAGATAAAAATTTAATTCTTTTTTTTTTTGAATATTCAATTAGTTCTAAATGATCATTATGATTTAATTCTAAATTCTTCAACATATTAAATTGACCATTATCAGAATCTTTGAAACGATTTTTCTGATAATTAGCTTTCATAGCAAATTTTGAAACTAATTTTTCGGCTTTAAAAGTTTGAAATTTTACATAATCAGCTTTTGCATAAGCAGCAACATCAATTAACTTTTTAGCCATAGATATATCTCCATTATGATTAACACCGGCTTCAGCTATAATAATAGTTTTATTCATTTCATTTTGCAGGATTACCATATACAATAGAATTATCTAGAATGTCATTCAATACTACAGATCCTGCGCCAATTATTACATTATCACCGATATTTACACCCTCTTTTATAACAGAATTTGATCCAACAAATGATTTTTTACCAATTTTGACATTTCCCAAAAGAACAGAGCCAGGAGCAATGTGAGCACCAGATAAAATTAAACATTCATGGTCAATTGTTGCGGAAGTATTAATTATTACATCATCATGAATCTCGCAAAAAGAATTTATCGCAACATTTTTAGCAATAAAAACACCATTTCCAAAAATTGTATTTTTAAAAATTGAAGAGTCAGGATGAAAAATATTAGCTAAAGTTTTATTTTTTAATCTAATTTTTTCTGATATTTTAGTTCTTAACTTATTATCACCAATTCCTACACAAAATTGATATTTTTTTTTGAAAAATTTAAAATTTATATCATTTTCATCACCTAAGTAATTTAAATTATAAGGGTTTTTAATATTTTCTTTTAAGTTAGTATAACCAAAAAAGTTATATCCAACTTGCAATGCAGCATCAATCATTACATATGCATGACCTGAATATCCTATTATTATTAGTTCTTTTTTATAATCTTGCACTACTTGGAATATTTACAATTCTATCCTCTAAAAATTTAGCATTTTTTTGAGAATCTCTAAAACAATCTTTATACATAGGTAATCTAAACATTAACCTCCAAATTGGTCTAGTCATAATATTTGATTCATTAGTTTCTTTCAAAAATAAATCTCTTTCTTTTTTATTTTCTAGCATGAGACTCATTAACCAATAATTCCAATTAGACTCACTATTATTAGTAATAAAATTCATACCTTGGTCATTAAAAAATAATTTATATTGATTAAATAAATTTTTTTTAGATTTTTTTATTGTTTCAAAATTTTCTAACTGAGCACAAGCTAAAGCAGCATTTATATTTGGCATTCTATAATTATATGCAATATTATCATGATCAAAATTCCATTTATGATTAATTTTTGCCGTAGTAGATAAGTGTTTGGCTTTTATAGCTAATAATTTATTTTGAGTTACAATAATACCACCACCCCCAGATGTAATAATTTTATTACCATTAAAACTAAATGCAGAAATTTCTCCAAAATTACCAGAGTAAATATTATTCATTTTACTACCAAATGATTCGGCAGCATCTTCAACTACTGGAATATTCCATTTATTACAAATTGAGACAATTTTTTCAATATTGCTCATTAAACCAAAAGTATGCATTGGTAAACATGCTGAAATTCTTTTATTTGTTTTTTTATTAAAAGTTCCATTTTTTCTTATTTCAGCATATTTATTTAAAAAATTTTCAAGAGCAATTGGAGACATTCCTAAAGTATCAATATCAACGTCTATAAAGGTAGGTACAGCACCTAAATAGGATATACTGTTACAAGTTGCAACAAATGTTAATGCTTGAGTAATGACTTCATCATCTATTTTTACTCCAATGACCCTTAAACACAAATGTAAAGCTGATGTTCCATTTACAACTGCTACAGCATAATTAGATTTATTATACAAAGCAAATTCTTTTTCGAACCTATTAACATATTCTCCAATTGAAGAAACAAAGGTTGAATCAATAGTTTTTGATAAATATTTTTTTTCATTACCAAAAAAAACAGGTTCATGTAAAGGAATAAACTTGTTAGTATCAAATTGTTTTTTAATGAACTTTATTGTTTCAATAAATTTCATTTATTCTTTGATTTTATAATTGATTTTATAATTACCGTAAATATGATTTTGATTTAAATAATTTGAAAAACTATTATTTTTTAATTTTTCAATTAATTCTACAATACCCATTTCTACTGAAAACTCTGGTTCAAATCCTAAAACATCTTTAACCTTATCAAAAGATACTTTATAATTTCTAGGATCACTATCATTTTGGTTATAAATAATATTAGTATTTTTAATTTTAGATGTAATATAATCTATAATCATTTTTTTTGTGTAATTATTTTTATTACCTCCTGCATTAAATATTTGGAAATGAATATTATCTTTTTTAGTGTTTATTACATTATATATCAATTTTGCAAAATCATTAACATGACAATAAGGCCTCCATGTATTCTCATCAAATACAACTAACTCTTTTTTTAAAAATAATTCAATTGTAAATTGATTTATCGTCAAATCAAACCTCATTCTTGGAGACAATCCAAAAGCGGTAGCAAACCTCAGAATTGTTGCAGAATAATTAACTTTATTTTTTTTATTAATTAAATAATTTTCTATTAAAACTTTAGCTTTAGCATATAAAGAAAGAGGTTTTAGTTCAAAATCTTCATCAGCAACTTCATCATCTTTAATTAATCCATAATTTGAACATGTAGAAATAAAAATCAAATTTAATATGTCTTTATTATCAAAAAAATCAATACATTTTTTTAAATATTTATCATTTATAAATTCAGATTCTAATGGATATTTTTTTGTTATAGGATCACCAACCAATCCTGCTAATAAGACAACATAATCTACATTTTTAGAAGCTAATTCTAATTTTTTATAATCTGATAAATCACCATTTATAAAAGTAAAATTAGAGTGTTTTTTAAATGATTGAATTGAAAAAGAATTATCATAAATCAAATTATCTAGAACCTTGACATTATAGTTTTTTTTAAGAAAAAAAGATGTTATTACTGTTCCTATATAACCAGCACCTCCAATTAGTAATATATTTTTCATATTTGAAAATAAAATATAGTTTTATTAAAAATACAAACCATAAAAATAATGTATTTTTAAGTTGCAATGATAATAATATAATTTATAATGATACACGATTCAATAAAAAATATTATTTATAGAAAAACAAAAAATAAAAAAAATGAAAATTCAAATATTCATCTTCTTGGTTTAATGAATATAGAATTAAATTTAACTGAATTATGTAATAGAAAATGTAGTTTTTGTCCTCGAAATAATTCAAAGATATATCCTAATCAAAATTTAAATATGGAAGTTCAAACGGCAATTAATATAAAAAAAAATTTAAAAAAAAATAATTATAAAAATGAAATAAGTATTGCAGGTTTTGGAGAACCACTTCTTAATAAAAATTTTTTAAAAATATTAAATATTTTTTCAAACTCTTTTTTTACTGAATTGATTTCAAATGGTGATGTTTTAAAAAAAAATAATACTCTTATAAACAGAATTTTTAAAACTAAAATAGGAATGCTAACTATCAATTGTTATGATGATAAAAATCAAGTAATTTTTTTTAAAGAAAAGTTAAAGTCTTATAAAGGTAGATTTAGAATAAGAACTCTTTTTGATACAGGTGAAAAACACCTACTTGATTTATATAGTTTTAACAATAGAGGTGGATCTTTATATAAACAAAATTCTCTAAAAAGAGAGTGCTATCTTCCGTTCTATAAAGCATTTATTGACTGGAATGGAGATGTTAGGTTATGTTGTAATGATTGGTTGAGGAAACATGAGGTATTAGGTAATGTAAATAAAGAAGATATTTCTAAAATTTGGAATTCAGAAAAATTAAATTTTGTTAGAAAAAACCTTATACATAAACATAGAAAAAAAATAAACCCATGCAATAAATGTTCTGTAAATGGAAAATTAATTGGTAAAGAAAGCTTCGAAAGCTTCAAAAAGAAACTAAATGAGGTCCCGAGCGGATTCGAACCGCTGTAGGAGCTTTTGCAGAGCTCTGCCTAGCCACTCGGCCACAGGACCATGAGTTAAAATTATTTAAAATATATATTTTTTAATTTTTTTTTTTGGATTTCTTATCCTTCTTTTTGTCAGTAGACTTTTTGGCTTCTTTCTTAACTTCAGATTTCTTATCATCCTTTTTCTCTACAGATTTCTTATCATCCTTTTTCTCTACAGATTTCTTATCATCCTTTTTCTCTACAGATTTTTTATCATCCTTTTTCTCTACAGATTTCTTATCATCCTTTTTCTCTACAGATTTCTTTTTAGATGGTTCTGGTAATAAATCTTTATGGCTAAGAGCTAGTCTTTTGTTCTGATTATCTTGCTCAAGAACAATTACTTCCAATTCCTCCCCTACTTTAATAAACTCTGATGGATGCTTTAAATTTTTTTCCCATGAAAGATCAGATACATGAACAAGTCCATCGATTCCTTCTTCAAGCTCAAGAAATAATCCAAAATTTGTTAAATTTCTAACTATACCCTTATGCTTCTTACCAACTGCATATTTTTTTAATAACTCTTTATTGGTCCAAGGATCTTGGTTTAACTGTTTAACTCCAAGAGACATCTTTTTTTCATTTCTATCAATTGATAAAATAATAGCTTTCATTTTATCACCTACATTCATAAAATCAGAAGGATTTCTCAGATGTTGAGACCAAGACATTTCAGAAACATGTATTAATCCCTCTACTCCGGGAGTTAACTCTAAAAATGCTCCATAATCAGCAACATTGACAATTATACCTTCTACTTCTGAACCAATATCTAATTTTTCATCTAAAGAATTCCATGGTTGTTCGGTTAATTGTTTCATTCCTAGAGATATTCTTTTATCCTTATTATTATATTCTAAGACAACAACTTTTATTTTTTCATCTAACTTTAAAATGTCTTGTGGATGATTAACCCTACCCCATGAAATATCAGTGATATGCAATAATCCATCAAT
>MDSW01158897.1_pt1 | contig 28853 bp, 30 predicted proteins | sample 811171 | NCBI WGS metagenome assembly MDSW01 (sample SAMN05326641, study PRJNA326480) | marine metagenome | isolation source: seawater | place: Atlantic Ocean: North West | collected 2012 | reverse complement strand
TAAAACTAGATGGTGTATGTGGCTATTGTCAGGAGAAAACGGACTTTTTCTTCGCCAAACCCTTGAAAAAAAGACGCTTCCCGAATCCAGAATGGGAATGGTATACACCACAAGAACAGCGAGAATTATCAAGTATTTTTCTGGGAGCATTACTGAAAGTATTGCGGATTCAGAGGTGACGATATACATGGTAAACAAATAAAACACATATCCTAAAAATAACGACCCAGTATCACCCATAAACACTTTGTTTTTATGGGCTAGATTATAGCGAAGAAAAGCAAATAACCCCCCTATTAAAACCACAGAAAATGACAAGAAAAGGATGTCTCCAATCACATAAAAAATAATGCTATAGCCTACAAGCATCACAATTCCCATCATAGCTGCGAGTCCATCAATCCCATCACAAAGATTAAAGGAGTTGATCATAAAGACCCCGATAAAAAATGTAAATGCGTAGCCAAAACCCAAGGGCAATTCATAAAACCCTAAAAAGCCATACAAGCTTCTTATCACCAGATCATCTACCACTACAAATAGCCCAACAGCAAGCAGTTGTAAGACGAGCTTAACAAAAGCGTTTAGCTCAAAAATATCATCTCGAATTCCAACATATGAAATCAATGCGCCCCCAGCTAAAAAGAGAGACAACCGCTGCACATCCACATAGGGGGCAAATACAAACGCCACGAGTAAAAACGCAATATAAAATGACAGACCAGTTAGCTTGGGAATAAGCCTCCAATGTAAGTCTCTTTTAGAGGGCTTTCTAAAAATTTTATATTTCCGTACAATCTGTGCAATACGCGGCACAGTAAGCCACGAAAACACAAACCCATATAAAAAAAGTATTGAGACAGACTGTATACCCATGAAGCAAAAATACATATATTTGCATTACCAAAAAAAAGTCTTATAAAAATGAGATTATATGTGTTTTCTCTTATTGTTTTTTATCAAGCCTTATCACAAGAAAAGCCAATAAAGACTTTTTTTAGCCAGGAAAACAACTCCCACTACACGTTTTTCAACGAACAGATTATTAAAAAAGAGCTATTTTCAGATACAAGCCAAACAATTAAACTCAACCCCGTTCCTAAGGACTATCCAGATTATGACCCCATTTGGTATCAAAACAAGCTCCACCTATTAAGCCAAAGAGGCGGCTTGTTGTACAGGGTTGAAAACGACTCCACAATTCGCCTAGACAAATCATTTCAGCATCGCAAGCAATTTCAATCAAATGATTTTGTCTACAGAGACACATTGTTTCGATTTGGCGGCTATGGATTTTGGCGGGCGAACAACTTTTTTACCTATTTTGATCACTCAACAAAAGAGTGGGAATACTATCCAATCAAAAGCTTCACAATGCCTGATGAGGCATATGACGGAAAGGCATTTCTCTTAGATGATAAATTTTATGTATTAGGTGGACAGAAAGTCAGCAAAACAAATGGCTTGGCTTCAGAGAAAAGTAAACAAATATGGATTTTTAATTTTAAATCAAGAGAGTGGACAAATGGAGGAAAAATGGGCCTTGACATCCGCCCATACAAAACCATACAAAAAGACAGTCTCTTCTATCTAATTGGACACCCCTCAAACACTCCTGGAGATCTGATCGTTGACCTTCAAAACAATCGAGTACAGATTTTTGATCACACCTTAATTTCGTCAAACACCGACGAAAAATCACCTGCTTTTTTTAAGGGAGACACCCTATATTATACTAGCGAACAATCCCTACATAAATCACTTGCGTTTAGAGATGTTTTTGTGAACCAGTCTTCTCAGGATAGATTGTTTTTAAATGAAATCACACTGTTTTGGAACATTACTTACATAGGTATTGCAGGTGTTTTTCTTTTTTTATTAGCATACGGATCAGTATTATGGCAAAGACGCAAACTCCCAAGGCTAGTAAAAGGAGGGGTTCGCCACAACCTTACTTTTTATCCCTTATCAATAGAAGAACAGCAAATTTTAAGAATTCTAAGACAAAATTTAAGCGCTTCGACAGATGAACTTATGGCAATCTTTTTAAAGCATAAACGAAGCCTTTCGCAAACCCATAAATTAAAAGCGGATGCCATTGACAACATCAATAATCTTATAACCACTCTTGTTGGAGAAGAACTAATTAAAATAAAGAAGGACCCTAAGGATAAACGACAACTTATTTACTATTACAAGCGAAACATCCTCCACTAATGCACCACTTCAACAACAAATTTGACGCTTTCATTTATTTTGCTTCTTTTCTAGCCATCATAGCCAATGTGCACGCCCAAACAGAAGCCAAAATCAACCTTGCCACTCTTCCCCTTTTAATTCCAAATTTTGGGCTTGAGGTTCCACTCGGCGAAAAACAGTCCTTTCAGCTCGATGTATTGGGATCCTTTTGGGACGAGCAACCGCTTTTAGACGATACCCCCTTTCATGTCAACCAAGCTTTTTTCGAATACAGGTGGTACCAGCAAAGCGACACCCAAAACTGGTTTGTTGGCCCCCACATTGGCTTTGGGATGTTTACCCTTCAAAAACCGGAGTTTGCCATAATTTATGACTATTGGGAGCAGAAAGAGGGCGCTGAAAAACGCCTGGATATTCCTGACGATGAGTACCAATCGGGCCGCGTAGCGTTTTATGGGCTTACCGTAGGCTACAAAAAACGATTAAAAAAAAATTTCGCTCTTGAGTTTTTTCTGGGCGCCGGACTCACCCAATCTTGGTACAAAGGCTATAAGGGCCTTCGGCGAGTGGATTTAGATGACCCAAAGGAAACCGTTTACCGGCCATTTAATGGATCTGGTGAGGTGGTTGCCTATCGTGGCGGTCTGATGCTCACCTATAAAATCCCTACTTTTAACAATCAAACCACCATAGATGAATAAGATCTGTTGTATCGGAGCGGGTTATGTTGGCGGGCCCACCATGGCGGTCATCGCTAGACAATGCCCAAACATCACAGTTACTGTCGTTGATATTAGCCATGAACGTATTGCCGCATGGAACGACCCGAACCTGGACAACCTACCAATCTACGAGCCGGGCCTAGCGGAAGTTGTTGCAAAAGCGCGCGGGAAAAACCTATTTTTCTCAACTGAGATTGACAAAGCCATAGAGGAGGCAGACATTATTTTTATCGCCGTCAACACCCCCACCAAAACTTATGGTAAAGGCAAAGGCATGGCGGCGGACTTAACGTATGTGGAGCAGTGTGCGCGGCGGATTGCTAGTGTTGCCACAAGCGATAAAATCGTTGTTGAAAAAAGCACTCTTCCGGTTCGAACGGCTGAAGCCATTCAAACCATATTGGAACAATCCCCCCACGGTGCATCCTTTGAGGTCTTGTCCAACCCAGAGTTTTTAGCTGAGGGTACCGCAATTGAAGATTTATTCAAATCCGACCGGGTACTGATTGGCGGAAGAACAACCACTAAAGGAAAAGAGGCTGTCCAGGCGCTTGTTGAGATCTATGCAAATTGGATTCCCCGAGAAAAAATTGTGACCACCAACGTTTGGTCCTCAGAGCTTTCGAAGCTTGTGTCCAACGCATTTTTAGCTCAGCGTATAAGCTCGATTAACAGCATATCTGCCCTATGTGAGGCCACCGGCGCAGATGTAGAAGAAGTTGCCACAGCAGTTGGCAAAGACAGTCGCATTGGCCCAAAGTTTTTAAAGGCCTCTGTGGGCTTTGGCGGGAGCTGCTTTCAAAAAGACATTTTAAATCTGGTGTATCTCTGTCAGCAATATGGACTAAATGAAGTCGCCGACTACTGGCAAGGGGTGATTTCCATAAACACTTACCAAAAAAACCGTTTTGCCACGCTCATTCAAAAGGCGCTTTTTAATACGGTAAATGGAAAAACAATTGCCTTTTGGGGTTGGGCTTTTAAAAAAGACACCAACGACACCCGCGAGTCTGCAGCCATTTATGTGGCCGATCAGCTCCTTTCAGAAGGAGCAGAGATTGTTGTGTACGACCCAAAAGTAACCCTAAAGCGGATGCATCTGGATTTGCAAACCCTATGGGAGTTTAGAGGGGAAAGCCAAGTAGAGATTAAAGAAAAATTATCAAATTTAAAAACCGCCAGTTCAGCTAAGGCGGCATGCAACAAATCACATGCCCTGGCCGTTATCACTGAGTGGGATAGTTTTAAAACGCAAGACTTTAGCGCAATCTATAGCCAAATGGAAAAACCCGCCTTTGTGTTTGACGGGCGAAAAATTTTAGATTACAACCAGCTTCAATCCATTGGCTTCACGGCCTATGAGATTGGAAAGCCAACCCAAAGCTAATATGTGTGGAATTGTAGGATATGTCGGAAATCACGCAGCATACCCAATTATTATAAAGGGGTTAAAACGACTGGAATATCGCGGATATGACAGCGCTGGCATCGCGCTTTTAAACAGTGGTCTTCAACTTGTAAAAACAAAAGGCAAGGTAGCTGATCTTGAAGAAAAGGCAAAGCAAAACAGCGGATCCGGAACTCTTGGGATTGGTCACACGCGCTGGGCAACACATGGGGTTCCCAATGATGTCAATGCCCACCCGCATACCTCAAACTCGGGAAGGCTGGTGCTGGTTCACAACGGCATTATTGAAAACTACGAGTCTCTACGTTCTTATTTAATTGAGCAAGGCTTTTCGTTCTCCTCTGAGACCGATACCGAAGTGCTAGTGAACCTAATTGAACATATCCAAATCACTCAAGGTCTAAAGACCGGAAAAGCAGCACAAATTGCCCTTAACCAAGTGGTTGGCGCTTACGCAATTGCGGTCTTTGACAAAGAGCGCCCAGCAGAAATGGTGGTTGCCAAACTCGGTAGCCCCTTAGCAATTGGACTTGGAAAAGATGAATACTTTGTAGCCTCAGACGCCTCTCCCTTTATTGAATACACCAACCGCTCGATCTATCTAGAAGACAATGAAATGGCGGTTATTAGCCGCGAGAAGGGCTTAAAAATGTATTCCATTCCAGACAACAGCCGGGTTGATCCAAATGTGCAGGAGCTGCAGCTTAGCTTAGAGAAAATTGAAAAAGGAGGCTATGATCACTTTATGCTTAAAGAGATTTATGAGCAGCCAAGGGCGATTATCGACACCTTTCGAGGACGCCTTTTAAGCAAGGATCAAAAGATCCAGCTTTCTGGCCTGGAAGAGCACAAAGAAGTGTTTCAAAAGGCAAAACGCATTATTATCATTGCCTGCGGGACTTCTTGGCACGCAGGTCTTGTGGGCGAGTATTTGTTTGAAGACGCGGCGCGTATTCCAGTTGAGGTTGAATACGCTTCAGAGTTCCGCTACCGAAACCCAGTTATTGGAAGTGACGATGTAGTGATTGCTATTTCCCAGTCTGGTGAAACGGCAGATACCCTAGCGGCTATAAAGCTTGCCAAAGAAGCGGGCGCTTTTGTCTTTGGGATTTGCAATGTGGTTGGAAGCTCCATTGCCCGCGCTGCTGATACCGGCGCTTACACCCACGCAGGCCCAGAAATTGGGGTGGCATCGACAAAAGCTTTCACAACTCAAATTACGATACTAATGCTGATTGGACTACGTCTTGGCCAGCTAAGGGGCACTTTGTCAAGTGGGGACTTTGTCCGTGTCGCCGCTGAGCTTGAAGCTCTTCCAAAGGCCGTTGAGACGGTTCTTAAAAGCGAAAAAGAGATTGAAAAGATTTCAAAAAGCTATAAGGACGCCACCAACTTTTTGTATTTGGGCCGCGGTTATAATTTCCCTGTAGCTCTTGAAGGGGCCTTAAAGCTTAAAGAGATTTCCTATATCCACGCTGAGGGTTACCCTGCAGCGGAAATGAAACACGGACCAATAGCGCTTATTGACAAAAACATGCCTGTGGTGGTCATTGCCACAAGGAAAGGACACTACGAAAAGGTGGTTAGTAACATCCAAGAAATTAAATCTAGAGATGGTAAAATCATTGCGGTTGTTACCAAGGGTGACAAATCAGTCAAGGCATTGGCTGACCATGTGATTGAGATCCCAGAGGTAACAGAATCTTTAACGCCCATATTGGCATCTGTTCCACTTCAGTTACTTGCCTATCATATTGCTGTTATGCGCGGATGTAATGTCGATCAGCCCAGAAACCTAGCTAAATCCGTAACGGTGGAATAATGAAGAAAAAGGCAATCATCGTATCGGGCTATTTTAATCCTTTGCACAAAGGACATTTGGAATATTTTAACAATGCCAAGGCGCTTTGCGATGAGCTCTTTGTGATTGTCAATAGCGACCACCAAAGAGAGCTTAAGGGCAGCAAGCCTTTTCAAGACGAACAGGAGCGCCTGTTGATTGTCAGCAATATCAAGGCCGTTGACAAAGCTGTTCTTTCTGTGGATCAAGACCGTACTGTTTGTAAGAGTATCCGCATGCTTTTTGAGCGCCATGGAAAGGACTATGACCTCGCCTTTGCTAATGGGGGAGATCAAAACAACGAGACCATTCCCGAAATTCCGGTATGTAAGGAACTTGGGGTAGAGCTGATAGACGGCTTAGGAGACAAAATACAGAGTAGTAGTTGGCTTTTAAAAAGCGGAAAATAATGGGGGCAGAGGCAAAATCGTATTGGAATGTATTGTACACAAGACCAAGGGCTGAGAAAAAAGCGGCCATGGAGTTAGCGGCTGTAGGCGCCCAGGTATTTTGCCCCACAACTCAGGTGCTTAGCCAGTGGAGTGATCGAAAAAAGCGAGTTCAAAAGCCTGCACTTCCATCTATGGTTCTTGTCAAGGAAGACACGCCAGATCGCATTTTGTTTTCCTGTAAAAACATTAAAGGCAGAATGTCATATAAAGGGAAAAAAGCAAGAGTGTCACAAGAAGAGGTGAATAGCCTTCGTGATTTTTTAAATGGGGATTACACTTTTGAGGGTTCACAGATCCGAATCGGAAACAACATCACCGTTCCTGTGTTGCAAAAAAAAGGAACGATTGTAAAGATTAAAGGTAATGATTGCTGGGTGCAGCTCGCCAATGCAAGCATGACCGTTTCTTTTTCTTTATCATAAAAGAAGAAACAAATAAAAAGCGAAAAAAAGTAGTGGGACTCACAATGGCGAAGCCGTGGAAAATTTCAACTACGAGCGGTAGTTGAAGCCAAGCATACCGAACACTATAAAAAGATGAAAGTTGTTGTTACAGGAAAAGGCGGCCAGTTAGCTTCAGAGTTTGAAGCCCTTAGAGGCTTTGACCCGAATTGGACATTTCTTTCAGAAAAGGACCTTGATATTACAAACAAGAGTTCGGTGTCGAGTTACTTTCAATCAAACTCTTTCGATTTAGTAATTAATTGCGCTGCTTATACAGCTGTTGACAAAGCAGAAGATGAAGAGGAGCTGGCTTTTAAGGTAAACGCTGAGGGCACAAAAAACCTTATAGAGGCATGTGAGCAAAAGGAAGCAAAGCTTATTCACTATTCAACAGATTATGTATTTAATGCAAGCTCAAAAGAGCCATACACGGAGCTAGATACTCCCAACCCAAATAGCGTATATGGAGCATCTAAACTAAAGGGTGAGGAATATATTCTCAAAAGCAAGAAAGTTAAAAGTATCATACTAAGAACCTCTTGAAAAAGAAATGCAATCATTGTAACTAAATTATTTAATAAATCATTTTTAAAAATGAATCTTGAAGGGAAATCTATACTAATAACGGGAGGAACGGGATCTCTGGGGAAAGCAATAACTAAATATCTTGTCGAAAACCATCGGAAGATTAAGAGATTAGTAATCTATTCTCGTGATGAGCAAAAGCAATTTCAAATGTCACACGACTACCCGGTAGAAAAATACTCATTTATGAGGTACTTTATTGGTGATGTTAGAGATTTAAATCGTCTTAAGAGAGCATTTCAAGGTGTAGACTATGTTATACATGCAGCCGCTATGAAGCATGTACATATAGCAGAATATAACCCAACCGAATGTATCAGTACAAATGTGGATGGCGCAAAGAATGTTATTCAAGCAGCCCTAGAAACAAATGTCAAAAGAGTAGTTGCCCTTTCAACCGACAAAGCATGTGCCCCGGTAAACCTTTATGGCGCTACTAAATTGACTTCTGATAAATTGTTCGTTGCTGCAAATAATATTTCTGGAGATAAAAACATCAAATTTTCGGTTGTTAGGTATGGAAATGTGATGGGGTCAAACGGTTCAGTTATCCCTTATTTTATTAAGATGAAGGCAAGAAACAACACTCTTCCAATAACTCACCCCGAAATGACGAGGTTTAATATTCCCATTGAAGGTGGTGTTAAAATGGTTTTTCATGCGCTAGAATTTGCTTGGGGCGGTGAAATTTTTATTCCAAAAATACCATCTTACAAAGTCACAGACGTTGCTGAGGCCATAGGCCCAGATTGTAAAAAACCAATTGTAGGGGTTAGGCCTGGCGAGAAAATACATGAAGAAATGATTACGACAGCGGATTCTTTAAACACATATGATTTAGGCAAATACTACACTATATTACCTAACAAAACAAAATGGGAGCTTAATGAATTCTTAAAGAAATTTAATGGCAATAAAGTAAAAGAAGGATTCAAATACAATTCGGGTCAAAATGATGATTGGGAAACAGTAGGCTCATTAAGAAAACTAATAAAACTTCATGTAGACCCAACCTTTGAATTATGAATAGACCAATTCCTTATGGCAGACAAAATATAGATCAAAAAGACATCGATTCAGTTGTAGATACTCTTAATTCTGATTACCTAACTCAAGGCCCAAAAGTAAAACAATTTGAAAAAAAGTTTGCAGATTATGTTAAATCTAAATATGCAGTATCTGTTTCAAGTGCAACTGCTGGCCTACACTTATCTGCAATCGCCTTAAGTACTTCAAAGGGCGATAGAGTAATTACAACACCAATTTCATTTGCTGCAACTTCAAATTGTATTAGGTACTGCCAAGGCGAAGTGTGGTTTGCCGACATAGACCCAGACAACTTTAATTTATCCTTAAATGAAACAAAAAAATTAATTGAAAGTAAACCTAAAGGTTTTTTTAAAGGTATAATCCCTGTCAACTTTGGAGGTCTATCAGTCGATTTAGAGGCCTTTAGAAACCTTGCCAACGAACATGATCTTTGGATAATTGAGGACGCCTCTCACTCACCAGGGGCACATTATATCGACTCAAAAGGCAACAAACAAAGATCAGGAAATTGTAAATATTCAGATTTAAGTGTTTTTTCATTTCATCCCGTTAAGCATATTGCATGTGGAGAAGGCGGAATGGTAACTACAAACTCAAAAATATTATATGACAGGATTAGTACTTTAAAGACACATGGCATATCAAAAGACAATATGATTGAAAATCATGGCGATTGGTATTATGAAATGACTGAGCTGGGGTTTAATTACAGGTTGACGGACATTCAGTGTGCTTTAGGAATTACACAATTGAAGAAAAACAATGATGGAGTTATTCGAAGAAATGAAATAGCAAATAGATATAAAAACGCATTCAAAGGGAAGATTAAGTTTCAAGAAACACCATTACACTTTTATCACGCATATCATTTGTTTGTAATATTAGTTGAAGACAGAAAAGGGTTGTATGATTTTCTGAAATCTAAATTAATATACACTCAAATTCATTATATACCTATTCACCAACTACCTTACTATAGAAAAATTGGCTATGAAGGTGCATTTTTGACTAATGCTGAAAATTATTATAACCACTGCTTAAGCTTACCAATGTTTCCTTCACTAAAAAATTCCGAACAAGATTATATTATTAAAATGGTTTTGGAGTATGTTGACAGATAAACTTGCATTAGGGACGGCTCAATTTGGACTAGATTATGGAATATCAAACTTATCTGGCCAAACGCCCTTAAGCGAAGTAAAAGAAATTTTAAATCTTGCAAGGTCAAAAGATATTGCATTTTTAGATACCGCTAGTGCCTATGGGGAATCTGAAAAAATATTAGGCGACATAGGTGTGAAAAAATTTAAGGTGATTTCTAAGTTTATTGCAACGGAAAAGAGCCAATTAGATTATCAAATTAATACAACCCTTACTAAATTAAATGCTAAAAGTATATATGGCTATTTGTCCCACAGACCTAAACAAGTTTTTTCGAACACAAGCCTTTGGGACAAACTCAATGATTATAAGGAACTTAAAACAATTAACAAAATTGGATTCTCAATTAGCACCATAGAAGAATTTCACAAAATTTCAGAACTAAATTTAATACCAGATTTGATTCAAATTCCTTATAATTTGTTCGACCAAAGATTCACTGATCATATAGAAAAGTTTAGGTCTTTGTATGGAACAGAAATACATTCACGATCTACTTTTTTACAAGGCTTATTTTTTATGAATTATTCAAAACTTAAAGAGCCCTTGGGGGTATTTAGAGACTCGTTAAAATCACTAAATAAAGTTTCTGAGAAATACAGGCTTTCGATTTCAAATCTTGCTTTGAATTATGTTACATCAAGCCCTTTAATAGATAAAGTGCTAGTTGGAGTTCAAAATAAAATTCAATTAAATGAACTTCTTCAAGTAAGCCGAATTGAAAACATTGGCGAAATCATAAATGAAATCAAGTTAATTAAAACCGAACATAGAGAGTTGTTAAACCCATCTAATTGGCAAAAATGAAAACAACAGTTGTCACACAAGCAAGAATGGGGTCTTCAAGATTACCAGGAAAGGTGCTCAAGAAGATAAATGATAAATCAATTCTTGAGATTCACCTAAATCGAATTAAAAAGGCGAAGTTAGTTGATGATATTATAGTTGCCACGACAACAAAAGAAGAGGATAATGTTATTGAAAAGCTAGCAAAAAACTTAAACATAAATGTTTTCAGAGGAGACGAAATAGATGTATTAGACAGATTTTACAAGTCTATTTTTAAAGACAAACCTGATTTCATTGTGAGGTTAACCTCAGACTGTCCCCTAATTGATAATAATTTAATAGATCAAATAATTTCTTTAGCACACCACAAACAAATTGATTACGTTTCAAATACTTTAGTTGAAGATTTTCCAGATGGGCAAGATATTGAAGTTATCAGTTATAAATCCTTAAAAACAGCGTGGCAAAAGGCTAATAAGCCTTCAGAAAGAGAACACGTTACACCATATATTAGAAAAAACTCTGATTTTTATGGAAAGCAATTGTTTAGGGCATTAGATTTTAAGAACATTGAAGGAAATTTCAAAAATATTAGAATGACTTTAGACGAAGAAGACGATTTTTTGACATTATCAAGGATTATTTCTAGTTTGGGTTTTGATAAAAGTTGGAAGGAATACACAAACTTCATTATAAATAACCCAAATCTTATTTCTAATTCGAATATTGATCGAAACCAAGGATATTTAAAATCACTTTCAGAAGATTTATGAAAACAGGACAAAATTTATACGAAAAAGCAAAAAAAATCATTCCTGGAGGGAACATGCTACTTTCTAAAAGACCCGAAATGTTCTTGCCTAAGCATTGGCCTTCCTACTATTCAAAAGCTAAGGGCTGTCAAGTTTGGGACTTAGATGGAAACAAATATGTAGATATGTCAATAATGGGAATTGGAACGAACACCCTTGGCTATGGTCAGGCTGAAGTAGATAAAGCTGTTTATAATACTATTAAAAAGGGGAATTTAAGCACATTTAATTGTCCGGAAGAAGTTTATTTAGCTGAAGAATTAATTGAAATGAATCCTTGGGGCGATATGGTAAAATTTGCTAGAACAGGAGGAGAAGCAAATGCGATTGCTATAAGAATTGCAAGAGCTGCTTCTGGAAAAGATGGAGTTGCAATATGCGGTTATCATGGGTGGCACGATTGGTATTTATCTACAAACCTCAACAACGATCAGGATAACCTCTCTAGTCATTTGCTTCCAGGTTTAGACACAAATGGGGTCCCTAAAAGCTTAAAAAATACAGCCTTCCCCTTTAATTATAATAATCTCGAAGAACTTGAATCTATTGTTAAAAAAAACGAAATAGGCGTTATTAAAATGGAAGTTGTTAGAAACTATGGGCCTGAGAATAATTTTTTGCAAAAAATTAGGAAACTAGCTACAAACAATGGAATCGTATTAATATTTGATGAGTGTACCTCAGGATTTAGAGAAACGTATGGAGGGATTTCAAAAAAATTTAATGTTTACCCAGATATAATAATTTTTGGCAAAACTATTGGTAATGGCTATGCATTAAACGCAATTGTAGGCCGTAAAGAAATTATGTCAGCAGCACAAAACACCTTCATAAGCAGTACATTTTGGACAGAAAGAATAGGCCCTTCAGCAGCTTTAAAAACACTTGAAATAATGAAGAAAATAGAATCTTGGGAATTGATAACCTCGATTGGAAAAAAATTTCAATTAAACCTAAAAGAAATAGCACAAAAACACAATATTAAGATAAATCTTTCAGGAATACCCTCCCTTACAACTTATAGCTTTTCAAGTAGAAACACGTTAAAGTATAAAACGTACATTACTCAAGAAATGCTTAAAAACGGTTTCTTAGCAAGTACTCATTTTTATTCTTGTATAAAGCACACCGATAAATTTCTTACAAAATATTTCAATGTTTTAGACTCAATTTTTTACACCATAAACAAATGTGAAAAAGACGAACTAAACATTGACAAATTACTTGATGGCCCAGTATGCCATAGTGGATTTAAAAGGTTAAACTAGTGATTTTCAATTCAAAATATAGTTGCATACAAGCACAAAATCAGAAATGGATTTCTGAAGACAATTTTCATAGCATAGTACCTATAAGGTTTAAAGATCGTTATATTATAATGAAATGGAGAAATGAGCAAATTTATCATCTTAGACAAAAAACATTTCTAACAAAAGAAAGTCAGGATAATTATTTTAATAAAACCCTGTCAAAGATTTTCAACGAAGAGCAACCTAGTCAAGTTTTATTTTCTTATTTGGCAGGGAAACAATGTATAGGGTATGGAGGGTTAGTTCATATTGATTGGAACAGTTTAAACGCTGAAATTTCATTTATCATAGATACTTTAAGAGAAAAAAAAGAATTTCACTTACACTGGACAAATTTTTTAAAGCTAATAGAAAAAATAGCTTTCGAAAATTTAAAACTTCAAAAAATATTTACGTTCGCATATGACTTAAGGCCTCATTTATTCGAGACAATTGAAAAATCTGGATATGTATGTGAAGGAATCTTGAAAAACCACTACAAGCTTGAAGACAAATTTTATGATGTAAAAATTCATTCTAAAGAGACATGTCAACCGTAAAATTAAGAAAAGTAAATCCCGATGACATTTACTTACTGTTTAACTGGGCAAATGAACAATCAGTTAGAGAAAATTCTTTTTCAAAAAACCCTATTAGTTGGGAAGATCATAACAAGTGGTTTCATGATAAAGTTACAAGCAAAGATTGTAAAATGTTCATTCTTGAGGCTAATAACAATGAGGTTGGGCAAGTTAGATTTGATCATGTTAATGATCAATATTGGCTTATTGATTATTCTATAGACAATAAATTTAGGAGAAATGGATACGGTTTAAAAATTGTTAAATATGGAATCAGAACTTTTGATGTCCCCGTGAAGTTTATGGCTAAAGTTAAAAACAACAACATTGCGTCGATTAAAGTTTTTAATAGATTAAAATTCAGCATGGCTCCAAATGACACAAAAAATGTTGTGTTTACTTTATCTTTAGAATCCTAGATTTATGAGAAATTTTGTTTTATTATCTGAGAAAGAATGGCACATAAAGTTATTTAATATCCTAAAACAAGATCTTAATGAATTCAACTGGATTTTAATAAGAAGCAAAAAGGAATTCAATTTAGGAAATTTGAAAAGTTTAACTCCAGAAAAAGTTTTTATTCCTCATTGGTCCTATTTAATTCCGGAGGATATTTTTAATTCATTTGAGTGTGTTGTTTTTCATATGACAGACCTTCCTTTTGGAAGAGGAGGATCCCCTTTACAGAATCTAATTCTGAATAAATTTAAAACGACAAAAATTTCTGCTTTAAAAGTTGACTCTGGAATCGATACAGGAGATATTTACTTGAAACAAACCCTGTCTTTAGATGGATCTGCTCAAGAAATTTTTAACAGAAGCAGCTTAATAATTGGCAAAATGATCAAAAAAATTATATTGAATGAAATAACTCCAACTAAACAAGTTGGCAAGCCAACGTATTTTAAAAGAAGAAATCCATCTGATGGTGATTTGAGTTCATTGAGCGACTTAGATCAAGTTTTTGATTACATTCGAATGTTAGATGCCGATGGGTATCCTAGGGCCTTTGTAGAATTCAAAGGATTTAGGGTAGAGTTTTCTGGGGTAAAAAAATCATCAAATAAATCATTAAACGCAAATGTTAGAATCATTAAGAAATAAAAACATTTTGGTTGTTGTTGCTCATCCCGACGATGAACTAATAGGATTAGGCGGTACAATTAATAAGCTTGTAAATTCCTTTGGCTGTAAAGTTAATTTAATTATTCTAGGTGAAGGTTTGACTTCAAGGATGACTAATAGAAACACTAAAAAATGGAAAAAAGAATTTGAAATACACAGAAGAAATATTAAAAAAGCAACAAAAATCATAGGGTATAATCAAGTATCAACATATGAATTTCCCGACAACAGATTTGACAGCGTTGACCTGTTAGACTTAGTAAAAACAGTTGAGAAAGATAAAAACAAATTTAAACCTGAAATAATATTTACACATCATGGTGGGGATGTCAATATTGATCACCAAAGAACATTTGAATCTGTAGTTACAGCATGCAGACCCCTTCCTAATGAAACGGTAAAGACTTTGATTACATTTGAGACTTTCTCTGGGACTGAGTGGCGAGTAAATTCAGATCCAAGACATTTTTTACCCAACATGTACGTTGAAATTTCAGAAGAGAATTTAAATGCAAAAATTAAGGGCATGGAGTCGTATCAGTTTGAAAAAAGAGAATTTCCTCACCCCCGTTCTCCAAAAGCCATGAAAATTGCTGCTCAAAGAACAGGAGTCATTATTGGCCGAAACTTAGCAGAAGCTTTTCAAATTATTAGAAACATTAATTAATATGAAGATAGATAAATTGGGAATTGATGAAAATTCTGAAGTTTTTATTATTGCAGAGCTTTCCGCAAATCATAATGGAAGCCTTGAGACAGCTATTGATACTATTAAATCAGCTAAACGGTGTGGTGCTAATGCAATTAAGCTTCAAACCTATACTGCTAGCACCATGACAATAGATTCTGTTAAAGAGGACTTTTATATTAGGGGTACTATTTGGGAGGGAAGAAATTTATTTGAGCTATACAAACAAGCCTTTACTCCTTGGGAGTGGCACCAAACTCTCTTCAAGGTTGCTAAGCAAGAGGGATTAATTTGTTTTAGCTCCCCATTTGACATAACGGCAGTTGACTTTCTTGAAAAATTAGAAGTGCCTGCATACAAAATAGCCTCATTTGAAATAACGGATATACCACTAATTGAGTATACAGCAAAAAAAATGAAGCCAATGATTATATCAACAGGTATTGCGTCTTATCATGATATTGAGCTTGCTGTTGAAACCTGTAGAAAAACAGGTAATAATGACATTACACTTCTAAAATGCACATCATCGTACCCTGCCCCTGTCGAAGAAGCGAATTTAGTTATGATGAAAAAATTTAAAGAAGACTTCAATGTTAAGGTTGGGGTGTCCGATCATACTTTAGGCATTACTGTTCCAGTCGTTGCAACTGCTCTAGGGGCATCTGTAATTGAAAAACACTTAATACTTGATAAATCAATTGGCGGTCCCGATAGTGACTTCTCATTAACTGAAAAAGAATTTACAGAAATGGTAGTAGCTGTTCGTGATTGCGAAAAATCAATTGGAAAAATTGACTACACTCTAACTAAAAAGCAAATAAAAGGAAAAGACTTTTCGAGATCTTTATATGTTACAGAAAACATTAATAAAGGAGAAAAATTCACTGATAAAAACGTAAGATCAATTAGGCCTGGATATGGACTACACCCAAAACATTTAAAAGATATAATTGGAAAAAAATCAAATAGAAGTTTAGAAAAAGGGGAAAGATTTGATTTAAGTTTTGTTGGAAACCAATAACTCTGCAGTGGTCTTTAATCTATTCGATCAGTTAAAAGCACAAAATAAAGTATTAGAATTGATATACAGAATAAAAATAAGTCAAATTGACATTCATTTAAAACGACTAACGTTTTGTTCAGAGTTAATAGCATAGAGCAATTCTATGTTATAATTGGGGTTTTTTTTGAAAAAATTTTACCTCTTATAATCTCTTTTGTATTCATACATAAAATGTCAGAAACCCAGTATGCTCTATGGATTCTATTTTTCCATATTTGCACAATGTCCATATCATCTATAGACTCTCCTGTAAATATTTTTTTTAACAAAACATTTTATGACAGAGATGATAAAAGATCGATTCCTATAATTGAATTTAGATCAATAGTCTCTATTTTAATAATAACATTTCTAGTTAGCCTTTTTTATTCCAATTCGTTTATTACTTCGGCGTTAGTTTTATTAATGGTTTTAACTTCAATAACTACAATGTCGATATTTAATTCCTTTAGGTTTAGAGCCAAAAACTTTACATATGGTATAAGATCATTTGTTCGTTTTTTTATTTTTTTATTAATTATGATTTCTGTTACTTACTTTAGAGAGTTAAAGTTAAACGACATATTAATATCTTATAGCATTTCAAATATTGTGTCGGTAATTGATTGTTTTAACCTTCTTTTATTTAAATGGAAAACAATTACATTTTTTTCTGAGTTCATAAACTTGTCTTTATACGGACTATTAACAAGCCTCCTTAGCGGAATAGAAAAAATAGCAATGGGAACATTTCACTCTAATCTTTTGGATTTAGCAATTGTGGGATATGCAATTGCTTTAGCTAGCTCTCCAAGCCTGCTTACCGAATCATTTAAGAAATATCTTTCACCATATTTTTTTAAAGATTTTAACGAAATAGGGTTTTATAGCAAAGACTCAATAAAAAAAACATTTCAGGGGTTAATTGTACTAACAATAGCACAATTAATAATACCTATTTTTTTCTATTTAATTTTAGAAAAACTTTCTCTTCTAAAAGAATCACTAATAATTGAAAACTTTTTAGTTTTAGTGCTTGGCTTTTCAATCATAATGTCATTTTATAATGCTTATCATTTTATAAACCCATATTTATTTTACAAAAATCAGAGTAATAAACTTTCAATGATATTATGTTTTTCTAGTGTACTATTTTTATTAATTCTTTTTTTTCCTATTCCAAGTGCAAACATTTTTGTTAAGCTAATTTTAGCAAAAGCAGTTTCAGTTTTTTCATTAGTGTTTTTGACATATAAACTTACAATAAGTGGATTTAGAAAAAGTATTCATTAATTATAAAAATCTTTATGAAGATTTTGATTCATTTCACAGAAGCGCAGGAAATTTATTTGTTCTTTTGCGATTATTTCAGGTTGTTTCTTGGTTTCAGCCGATATTTAATGTTTTCTTTTTAAAACCAAACTTAAAACTAGACCTACCCTCAATTGAGTTTATTTTTACTCGAAACCAGCTCAACAGTTCTCGTAAATTAAACTTAAGATCAGAAAAAATTTGTGTCGGCGTTGAAGAGAAAAACAAACAACTAAATTCCCCAACACATAACATTTCAAACCTCACCCTTTTATTTTATGGTTTTTTTTATGCTAAAAACATTTATGCTTATCTAGTTAAATGTAAAGGAAACAATCTTTTAGAAAAAAACTCTTTTAGAGTTATAAAGCTTGCAATTCTTGAAGCTCTCATAGTTAATTCAAATTCAAGCAAAGTAAAAACATTAATTCAATACAACGATCATTCACCCTACAACGTTTTACTACATAATTTATTTTCTGAATTAAACATTAGGACCGTTTATTGTCAACATGCCCCAGTTAACACAAGCTTCCCCAAACTATATCACGACATTAATTTGTTATTCAGTGAGGATAGCCTAAGCAAGTACCGTGAAATTGGTGATATTAACAAAAAATTTGAAATAATTGGCGACATTCGATTTTGGAATGTTATTTGCGAACCTAATAGAAACAATAATTCAAAACAAAATAAAATTTTGATTTGCTCAAACGAACTTGACTGCCCTACATCAATTTCCAAATGTGCAAAAATATTAGCTGAAAATGGGTATGATGTGATTCACAGAAAACACCCAGCAGATCACTATAATTTTAAAGAAAGTGCTTATGTGTCCTTATCAAGTAATCAAAATATTTTTGATGATTTAAAAGAATGCGATATTGTGATAACAAATCAGAGTGCGGTGCCCTTAGAAAGCATTTTCATGAAAAAACCCACATATTTGTTCCGATTTAAAAACAGGTCCGGAACTAATTTTGTTTTAGATAATTATAATTTTATTTCAGGAGGACTAATAAAGAAAGAATTTAAAGATTTGAAGGAGTTATTATATTCAATCGAAACTAAAGAGCTAACATATGATCATAAAAAACTATCATATTATTTAGGACCAATTTCTGAAAAACCCGAAATACGTAAGAAATTGCTCACTCAATTTACATAAATTATAATGAAATATTTTTTAGGAGACTTAAAGTACTATTTTAACAAGATAATCACTAGCAGTTATAAAACAGAAAACCTGAGTGAATTAAGGAAGAACGGCATTTTGGTTATTAATGAATTCATTTCAGCAGAAATATGTGAATTTCTTAGAAATTCAATTGATAAGTCACTAGACAACGATCTATATTCTTGGAAAGATGATTTGGGAAGTGACTATAGAATTTTCGGATTTGAAAACCTTGAACCACGAAGCATATCTCTATTTGAGCCTTTAGAAAAACTATATAAAGGATACATTGACTTTAGCGTGAACAATAGTTTTCTAATGGCTAATAGGGTCCGCTATAAAAAAAATAATATAGGCTCTGGGGGAGGCTGGCATAGGGACTCTTTAAACAGACGACAGCTTAAATTCATGGTATATTTAAATGATGTTTCTAGTCTTAACGGAGCATTTGAGTATTTACCGAGAACGCACTCGGCAAGAAATAAATTTTTAACAAATAAATTTTTAACAAAGAAAGTGCGTTATTCTCAAAGTGAAATTGAAGAATATCAACAGGAATGTCCCTCTAAAGTATTTACAGGACAAAAAGGGACTTGTATAGTTTTTGATTCTTCAGGGTTACACCGTGGAACTCCAATTAAAAATGGCGAGAGGTATGCTATTACAAAGTATATGTATGATTCAAATATACCAAGGCATGTTAGTTCTCTAATAATTAGCGGGGATAGCAATTAAGAAATAGCTTTTGGAAATTAAATTTGATAATGGAAATTTATCTAAAAAAAGTTAAACCATACGATTGATAAATAAAAATATTTTAAAGGGACTATTTATTTACATTGCAATTACTTATGTAATTCAATTAATTGGGTATTTGGGAGGTTTTTATAATGAAGTTTGGAGCACAAGTGATCAATTTTTTTTACTTGCTGTTGACTTATTTGTCATTTTCATTTTATTATTATCTCTAGAGCTTTTTGGTTTTGGTAGAGAAGCATTTAATATTCTTAAAAAGTTAAAAGGGATACTCTTTCTATTAAAGTTTAAAAAATCTATAGTTTTATTAGCCTTTATATCAGGACTATTATTCTATTCATTAAATCTTGGAAATTACAGATATACTGGAACACCTATAAGCGAGAGTTTTTCTTGGACACTTGTTTTACCCCTAATTTTGAAGCAATTTCTGTATTTATTTACTTTCATAGAGTTTTATCATAAACTAAACATAAAAGACAGTTATTTAAGTCAATTAGAAAAAGCATTTATTGTTTTTTCACAAATTTTCATGATAACAGGGGTTACTTCAGCTCTAACTTTGGCAGTTACACTTCTAATATTCTATATGAATTTTAATCGGATTAACATACTTAAACTAGTTTTAAGTTTTACTTTAATTCCTCTTTTTATAATTATAGGGTTATACATTAAATGGTCACCTTCAAACTATGATGAGTTCATTTTTTCATTAGAAAACATTGAACTATTCCCATATGTATCATATTTAGTTTCAAGGTTTAGTACGACATATTATGCTCACATGCATCTTCTTAATCAAGAAATGAATATTTATAACAACATTCAAAACTTTAGTATAATCCTAGACAATGTCCTTTTCCGATTTAATATAATTTTACAAAAAGCATTCAATATTCCCAAACCAGAGTTTGCAAGTATTAGCCAATTAAATTATGAGTCCTTAGCACAGTTTACTACAAACGACACCTCTGGTAGCTCTCCAGGAATTATACCAAGTTTTAAATATATTTTTGGAAATACTTTTGGGTCAATTTTTGCTGCTTTTTATTTGAATATTTTATTGCGCTCTTTTCTTGTAAATTCAAAAAAACCCTTAGCTCAGTTACTTATAGGAATTTTATTTTTTCAATCGGTATTTAAAGCACCAATGCAGGTTTTACTCGTATTTGACTTAAGCTTTACAGGATTCATTTGCTTTTTAATAGCAATTATTTATATCAACCAAGAATCAAATAAACTAAAATCTTGCCAAACAATTTAATTAGTATCATAACGCCTACATACAATTCTTCTAAAACTATAGAGAGGTGTATATCCTCAGTGCTAAACCAATCATATCAAAAATGGGAGCTACTAATAACAGATGATAGTTCTTCTGACAACACTTTAGAATTAATCGAGAGAATTAAGGATACAAGAATAAAAACTTGGAAATTGAAAGAAAATCTGGGTGCTGCGATAGCACGTAATTGCTCAATTTCCAAAGCTAAAGGTGAATACATAGCTTTTTTAGACTCTGATGACGAATGGGAACCCAATAAACTTTCTGATCAGCTTGATTTTATGATTAATAAGAGGATAGATTTCTCTTTTACCGCCTACAACAGATTAACGCAAGATTTAGAGAAAAAAAAAATACAGATTAAGCCTAAAACTAATTTTAATCAACTTTTGAAGAACACACAAATCTATACATCTACAGTGGTAGTTAGAAGAAAAGCATTTTCTAAATTTGACATGCCCAATATTCGAAGACGACAAGATTTTGCATTTTGGTTGTTGCTATTAAAGCAAACCCCTTATGCTTTTGGATTAAATACAGCTTACACAAATTATTACGAAACGCCGAATTCCCTTTCTAGTAATTATATTAAATCAATAACCAGTACATATATGGTTTATAAGAAACAACTAAGATATTCAAATGTAAAATCTTTATATCTATTGTCCAATTATATCTTTAATGCAATTAAAAAGAGAATAATTTGAAAATAATTATCGTTACTCCTAACGAGCCCTTTTATTTATCCGAAAACATTTCGTTCCTGATAACAAACATTCCTAATGGAGCAGAAGTAAAAGCCTGTGTTTTACTTAAACCAACACCATATGGTAGCAGGTCAAGTTTTATTCAAAAGGCACTTAAAACTTTTAAAATATTCAGACTTAATTTTTTTCTTTTCTATTCCTTAGAATATCTGAAAAGTAAATTATTTAAAAAGGATGTTAAAAAGGTGTTACAGGAGCTTAAGATTCCAATTATCGAATTATCTCATAACATTAATAATCAAAATTCAATTGATATCTTAACAAAATACGCCCCAGACATTATAATTAGTATTCTTGGGAATGAAATATTTAAGCGGCCAATTTTAGACTTGCCCAAAAAAGGTTGTATTAATCTTCACACCTCACTTCTTCCAAAATATAGAGGTATGATGCCTACATTTTGGGCTATGCTGAATGATGAAGAAGAAATCGGAGTGAGTGTTTTTCTCATGGATGAAGGTATAGATACGGGACCAATTATTGCACAATCAACGATACCTATAAACAACTCAGACACTCAGAAAACATTGATTAAAAAAACAAAAAAAATTGGAATGCAATTGATATTAAAATCAATTGACCTTATGAAATCAGACAGTTTAGAGTTTATTAAAAATGACGTTCAGGAATCAAGCTATTATAGTTATCCAACAAGGGAAGATGTAAGATTATTTTTAAAAAAAGGTAAAAAATTCTTTTAATGAAAAATTTCTACCTAACTATTGATCTCGAAGAATGGTACCACCTTCTTTATTTTAGAGATGCTACAAACTTCAAAGGGGATGATTTTTTTATTTATAAAACTAAAGAGATTTTAAACTTACTAGATAAGTACAATGTAAAATCAACATTTTTTGTTCTTGCCGAACTGGCTCAAAATCATCCATCTATAATAAAAGAAATACACTCTAAAGGGCATGAAATATCCTGTCATGGCCTTAACCACGATTTAGTATCAAACAAAACGTTAAAGCAGTTTAAACTCGAGTTAATAGAAGCTAAAGCCATAATTGAGGATATTATTAATGATACTGTCTTAGGTTACAGAGCACCCTGTTTTAGTATTTCGGATGATAGTTTAAAAGAACTGTCGAGATTGGGATTTAAATATGATTCTAGTTATATAAAATTCAGCAATCACAGGCTATATGGACAGCTTAAAATGGAAGGTTATCAATATAATAGTGATTTAAGACTAACTAACACGAATAACTTTACTGAATTTCAAGTGCCAACCACTAAGTTTTTGAGCTTTGAAGTACCTTTCTCAGGAGGTGGTTATCTTCGAATAATTCCCTGGTTTTTATTTAAAATGATATTCAAATCTGAGCTAGATAAGAAAAACGAATATCAAATTTTTTTACATCCTTTTGAATTGTATTCAGGTAAATTTATTTTACCTATTAAAACAGGTCTATTATCAAAGTTGAGATTTAATATTAATCGCAGAAAAAATATTTACAAGGTAGAGAAGCTCATCAAAATAGCTATAAGAAAAGGGTATAGTTTCAAAACTATGAAAGAAGCACTATGACGATTTTAATACTTGGGCACACAGGAAAAATAGGGTCATTCTTATTTGAAAAACTGGTAAGAACAGAACAAAGCCTAATAACTCTTGGTCGCTCCAAGAACAAAAGCGATATATTCTATGATTTTGACAAGAACGAGGGCGATTTGCACAAACTTGAGAATCTTAAAATTGATTTAATAATCAATGCTTTAGGAAAATTACCAAAACATAAAGCAGACAAATTAGCATATTCTAATGCTAATATTAACGCTTTGAAAATTCTTCAAAAATACTTTAATATTAATACAGAAATTATCCAACTAAGCACTATCTCTGTTTATGGAGAAGAGGTTACAAATAGAGCTGTTAAAGAAACTGATGAAATTAAACCGAAAAATAACTATGCAGCCACAAAGCTTCAAGCAGAAGAATTTATAATTAAAAATTTTAGAAAGCATTGGATATTTCGTATACCTCCAGTTTACAGTGATTTAGATGATAATATTTTATACAAAAGAGTTATTCTAAATCGATTAGTAGAAGTTATCTTTAACGATGACAAACAAAAACACTCCTATTGTTCATTATCTAGAATATTCGAGGTTATTGAAACAGGATGTATACAAAATTTACTACCATACGGCGTTTATAATCTAGCAGACAAAAAATATTTTTCAATAAAACAGATAAAGTCTCGTCGCAAAATGCACTCCTTTGTAAAAATACCTGTAAACTCTGGTGTATTTTTAAAAACAAGAGATTTGTTCAGATTTTTACGAATAGAATCTATTTCTGAAAAGATAAACGAGATACATTATAAGACCTGTACAAGTAATTTGTATAGTACAGATAAATTAGAAAAGTATATCTAAGATGAAGCTTAACAGAAAATTTATTAAACAAAACTTATTCAAAAAAGACTTAAAAAGCCTTAAAGCCGACCAATTAAATGCGATATTAATAATTGGGGGTGCTGGCACCATAGGTTCAAACTACATAAAACAGATTTTAACCTTTAAACCTTTTAAAATTGTCATTGTTGATACAAACGAAAATGGTTTAACAGAACTAACGAGAGACTTACGGAGCTCAAACCTTTTAGATTATAAGCCAGAATACATTACCTACCCTGTCAATCTTCTTAGTGAGACATTTGATAAAATTTTCTGGGCAGATGATTTTGACTTGATTGCAAATTTTTCAGCGCATAAACATGTTCGATCTGAAAAAGACAAGATATCCGTAGAAGCTTTAATTAAGAATAATGTTTATGGTGCAATAAAACTTCTTGAATTATGCTCGAAACGACCTCCAGAGCACTTTTTTAGTGTATCCACTGATAAAGCAGCAAACCCAGTAAATATTATGGGAGCCTCTAAATCACTAATGGAAAAGTTGATTTTATCAAAGCAGAACGTATTTAGAGTATCCACCGCTCGATTTGCTAACGTTGCTTTCTCAAATGGTAGCCTATTGGATGGTTTTTTATACCGACTAAATAAGAAGCAACCGCTCTCCTGTCCTTCGGACATTAAACGTTTTTTTGTTACACCGGAACAGTCCGGTCAAATATGTTTGTTAGCAACATTTCTAGGCCAATCTGGGAACATTTTCTTCCCAAAACTCGACTTTCATAAGGACCAAATTTACTTTAAAGATATAGCCCTTGACTTTTTAAAAGAGAATGGACTCAAACCTGTTTTAGTGGATTCAGAAAAGGTAGCAAAACAATTTGATATTGATGGAAATCCAGGCCAATACCCCATCTACTTCTTTAAAACTGAAACATCCGGAGAAAAGACTTACGAGGAGTTCTATACTGAAGAGGAAGATTATGATATTAATCAGTATAATTCTCTAGGTTTCATAAAAACAAATAATGAATTAATTTCATTCGATGAAGTAAAAAAAGATTTTGACCTAGTATTTGATAATCCAGAATCAACTAAAGTAGATATAGTTTCAGTCATAAAAAAATATGTACCAAATTTTGAGCACATTGAAACAGGAAAGCATTTAGATCAAAAAATGTAGTGATGTATAAATTATTCAAACGTCTGTTAGATATATTAATTAGTCTATTTGCACTAATCATTCTTCTTCCGTTATTTATTACAATTATTATCATTCTTTGCCTAACAGCAGAAGGAGAAATATTCTATTTCCAAGAAAGAATTGGATTAAAAAACTCAAGATTTCAAATTTGGAAGTTTGCAACTATGCTCAAAAATTCAATGAATATGGGTACTGGAAGCATCACACTTCAGAATGATTTTCGGGTAACCCCCGTTGGGAAATTCCTTCGTAAAACTAAAATTAATGAGCTTCCGCAGATTATCAATATTCTTAAAGGCGACATTAGTATTGTAGGCCCTCGACCACTAGTTATTAAATCCTTCAAAGCATATAGCGATGAAATTCAATCGAAGATTTACAATGTAAAGCCAGGTCTTACTGGAATAGGGTCAATTGTTTTTAGAGACGAGGAGTCTTTAATTTCTTCTGTAAAAGATGAAGATCCTCATGATTTCTATAAAAGAGTGATTGCTCCATACAAAGGTGAACTTGAAATGTGGTATCAAGAACATAGATCGTTTTTATTGGACCTTAAGCTCATTTTCATGACCGCATGGGTAATTATTTTTTCAAGTAGTACTCTTTACCATAGCTGGTTTAAAAACTTACCCTTAAGAAATTTTTAGAGTTATAAATTTTCAAATCCGTTTATTTCTTCTCAAAGGATAAGTAATGATATTTTTTTCACCTGAAAAATAAGCTCACCTCAGGTGTTTTTAAACGCCTTGAAAACTTAAGTTAAAATGTTCATCTAGCCAATTTCGATCAATGAAATTTCCATTTTGATTACGGACTGTGGCTGTGTTTATTCCGCATGCCCAACCCTAATACTAATAAGAACAATAACATACCTAAAGGCGCCTCATGAATTCCCCCGCTAAAACACGCAACAAGAATCGGAACACTCCATTTCCAACTAGGAACAATTTTAATAATTAGTAAAATAAATATGATCAGGCCTAAAACTCCAAAATATATAAGAATATCAAAAAGCATCATTTCTATACGCATCGGGAAGCGAATGACACCTCCAAAAATCACATCAAAAGCGGATAATTGTGGACTTATGATTCCCCAAATTTTTTCAATGTTTTCATTTCTTAATGAGAGAACTACTCCCCAGACCCCATATTTATTGTACACGTTTTCCCAAAATGGAGATAATGTAACAACATATGGAAGCCAAAGTTGAGCAGAAAAAACAATCACGAAGCAACTTGAAATGATCCCCCATTGCAAATAGCGGGTTGTAACCAATACTAGCGTAAATATGAGCATAAAGTACAACAGCCCCGCTTTTTGACCAAGCAACAACAACACCAAGCCATATATAATAATGTAGCCCCACGCTTTCTTTTTTTTCTCTAGCAGATAAATCAAAAAGACACCGTAGGCTATACCATGAAAGCTTAAATGCAATAAGAACCCACTATACCCCCATCTCCCTGAAAGTGGATAACTTTCAAAAGCCGAAATATCAAACACTGCTCCAGCAATAATCAAAATGGCATTGATGGTTAAAACCCTTTGCAATTGGGTAACAAAAACAAGGCCATAATGATTAGCCTCTTTTAGTACTGACCATATCCCCCAAAACAATATGGGCATCGTAAACTTTGCGGTATAGTAGCCTTGACTTTTGGTGAGGCTTTCAATATGGCTGTAATAAGGGTTACCCCAAGCAAATCGAAATTCGTTAATTAAGAATATAAGAATGATACCACCCCAACACCAAAACACATAACGAGGTATTTTTTTCTGTAAAAACCAAGCACTAATAAGAACAAATCCATAAGCTAACCCAAATAAAACCCCTTCACCAATTTTTAGCTCTGCCCACCGATCATCCAAATACACATAGGATAGTTTTTGAAGAAATCGGTTGACTAAAAAATAAGATGTTAACACAATCAACACCCAATAATAAAACCGTGCACTCTCAAACACATTTACTCTGGCACTATGGATCAATCGTTGTAGCATCTATTGTATAACGTTTTACGAGTTCAACTATTGTTGTTTTTTAGAACAACTTTTGGAGGTCTAATTGTAGCGGAGTTCGCACCACCCCACTTCAAAACCTTTTGGTTTGGAAACAATCGCCTTGCCAAATCCAGCCACGTCATCACCTCACTGCCGCAGAAATGTGAAATCCCTTTTGCGAGCTGTTGGTTAGCAATTCCAGTAAGCAAATGGGCAGCCAAATCTTCCGCACGTGTCGGACAACCCTTTTGGTCTGCAGTTACACGTAGAGTTTTTCCAGCATCGAGTTGGGCTAGGAGTTTGGTGTAAAAGCTATTCCCATATTGAGAATACAACCAAGATGTACGCACAATCGAATGGGTACTGCCAACGACCTCTATGGCCTGCTCTCCGGCCAACTTACTTGCGCCATACACATTCAAGGGGTTGGGCGTATCGGATGGGGTGTAGGGCCTGTCCAACGTACCGTCAAACACATAGTCGGTTGAAATATGTATGAGCCAGCAGCCATGGTGCTTGCAGACTTTGGCAAGGTTCTCCACTGCTGTAACGTTTATCGCATAAGCGAGCGCCTTGTTGGTCTCTGCACCATCTACATCAGTATAGGCAGCAGCGTTGATACAGACATCAAATGATTGTTTATCAAACACGTCTTTTATCGCTTCGGCATTGGTAATGTCTAGCGCACTTTTGTCCATAAAGACAATCTCAAGGCTAGGGTCTTTTGCAGCATCCTCTAAGGCAAGACCCAACTGCCCATTTGCGCCTGTGACCAATAACCGATTCATGGGTTGAGGTCTCTAACAAAGGGAAGTTTTTGGTCTTTTTCAGACAGTATGGGATTGTCCACTTGCCAGTCAATGCCTAAATCAGGGTCGTTGTAGCGAATGCCACTTTCAGCTTCTGGGTTGTAGGGCGCGTCAACCTTGTACTGTACAATCGCTCGTTTGCTAAGCACACTGTACCCATGTGCAAAGCCCTTTGGCAAAAACAACTGGGTCTGGTTATCTGCAGAAAGCTTCACACCAAACCATTCTCCATAGGTGGGTGAATTTGCGCGGAGGTCAACGGCTACATCATATATACGTCCTTGCACCACCCGGATGAGTTTGGCTTGCCCATGCGGGTCTTTTTGCAGGTGGAGTCCCCGAACAACACCCTTATGAGAAACCACCTCGTTGTCTTGGATAAAATCGATTGAAAGGCCGGTTTGTCCTTCAAAAACACCTTTTTGAAAACTCTCGACAAATTGCCCGCGCGAATCCGCATGCACCTTTGGCGTAAGCAACCAACTGCCTGTGACGGGTCCTGGTTTACTGTTCATCGATCCACTGTTTTAGATATTTGCTGTATTCTGCTTCTTTGTAGGTTGAGGCGAGTGCTTTGAGTTGGGGAAGATCGATAAAGCCTTGTTTGTACGCTGCTAGTTCTAGAGAACCCACCAACACCCCTTGTCGACTTTGAATGGCTTCGACAAAGGCATGGGCTTTAGATAAACTTTGTACGGTTCCTGTATCTAGCCAAGCGGTGCCTTGTTCCAAGATCGAAACACGTAGGCGATTTTCTTTCCAATAGGCATTGTGAATGTCTGTGATTTCAAGTTCGCCTCTTGCGCTCGGTTTGACTTGCTTTGCCTTTTCTACCACGCTATGGTCAAAGAAATAAAGACCAGGAATCGCGAGGTTGGATTTTGGGCTTTTGGGCTTTTCTTCAATGGACTTTACGTTGCCTTGGGTATCGAGCTCCACGATTCCATAACGCTCAGGGTTTTGTACATGCGTACCAAAAATTAGACC